>WBZT01000603.1_pt1 | contig 28573 bp, 28 predicted proteins | sample 5204241 | NCBI WGS metagenome assembly WBZT01 (sample SAMN12344358, study PRJNA552823) | activated sludge metagenome | biome: Activated sludge suspended growth; feature: Nitrification reactor; material: Wastewater; isolation source: activated sludge from nitrification reactor of wastewater... | reverse complement strand
GGCATGGTCTGTTCGACGATTTCGGCCCGGGCCGGCAAGGCGAACGCCGCCGTCAATCCGAGCAATGCCAGGAGTCGCTTCATGGTGGGAGGAGGAAACATGGGGGAAAGGGGTCGCATGATAGAATTTCCGCGCTAATAACGCAGCCTGTGACAGATCCCTCCCGTGTTTGGTTTCTTCAAGTCCGGTAAATCCGATTCCGTTTCCGCGCCCGCCGAACCTGGCGTCGCGGACCCCGCCGCCGCCCCGGACGAGGCCCCCAGGCTGTCCTGGGCCCAGCGCCTTAAACAGGGCATGGCCCGCACCCGCTCGGCCTTCACCGGCCAGATCGCCGGCCTGTTCGGCGTCGGCGCCAAGATCGACGAGGCCCTGTTCGAGGATCTGGAAACGGTGCTGTTGACCGCCGACGTGGGCGTGGATGCCACCCGGCACCTGATCCAGCGCCTGCGCGACCGGGTGAAACGGGACAAGCTCACCGAGGCGGACCAGCTCAGGGGCGCCCTCAAGGAGGAACTCGCCGCCCTGCTCGCGCCCCTGGAAAAAGCCCTGGACACCACCACGGCCAGGCCCTTCGTCATCATGCTGGCCGGCGTCAACGGCGCCGGCAAGACCACCACCATCGGCAAGCTGGCCCGGCGCTTCCAGGCCGAGGGCAAGAGCGTGCTGCTGGCCGCCGGCGACACCTTCCGCGCCGCCGCCAGGGAACAGTTGACCGAGTGGGGTCAGCGCAACAACGTCGAGGTGATCCAGTCCCAGGCCGGCGATCCGGCCGCCGTGATCTTCGACGCCCTGCATTCCGCCAAGGCGCGCGGCATCGACATCGTCCTGGCCGACACCGCCGGGCGCCTGCCCACCCAGCTGCACCTGATGGACGAGATCCGCAAGGTCAAGCGGGTGTTGCAGAAGGCCGATCCCGGCGCGCCCCACGAAGTCCTGCTGGTGCTGGACGCCAACATCGGCCAGAACGCCCTGATGCAGGTGAAAGCCTTCGACGAGGCCCTGGGGCTCACCGGCCTGGTCATGACCAAGCTGGACGGCACCGCCAAGGGCGGGGTGATCGCAGCCTTGGCAAAAAAACAACCCGTGCCCGTGCGCTTCATCGGCGTCGGCGAAAGCATCGAGGACTTGCAGCCGTTCAGGGTGGACGAGTTCGTGGACGCCCTGTTTTCATGATCGAGCTGTCCGGCGTCACCAAGCGCTATCCGGGCGGGCATGAGGCCCTGTCCGACGTCAGCCTGACCATCGGCCAAGGCGAACTGGTGTTCCTCACCGGCCATTCCGGCGCGGGCAAGAGCACCCTGCTCAAGCTGGTGGCCGCCATCGAGCGCCCCACGGTGGGCCACGTCATCGTCAACAGCCAGAACGTGGGCCGCATGAAGCGCCCCGCCCTGCCCTTCTTCCGGCGCAACATCGGCCTCATCTTCCAGGACCACAAGCTGCTCTACGACCGCAACGTGTTCGACAACGTGCTGCTGCCCCTGCACATCCAGGGTCTGACCGGCAACGACGCCGCCAAGCGGGTGCGCGCCGCCCTGGACAAGGTGGGCCTGCTGAAGAAGGAGAAGGCCCGGCCCATCACCCTGTCCGGCGGCGAACAGCAGCGCCTGTGCATCGCCCGCGCCATCGTCAGCCGCCCCGCCCTGGTGCTGGCGGACGAGCCCACCGCCAACCTGGACGACGCCTACGCCAAGGACATCATGGACATGTTCCGGGCCTTCAATGAGGTGGGCGTCACCCTGCTCATCTCCACCCACGACCAGGACCTGATCCGGCGCTACGGCGGACGCAACGTGCAACTTGCCTACGGGAAGCTGGTATGAGGGCCTGGCTCACCCACCATCTGCACAGTCTCAAGATCGCCGCCCAGCGTTTTTTCGACGCCCCCGTGGCCAGCCTCTTCACCATCCTGGTGATCGGCGTCGCCGTGGCCATGCCGACCGGCCTGTATCTGCTGCTGTCCAATCTGGATCGCGCCGCCGGCGACATCAAGCCCCAGGCGGAAATCACCGTCTTTCTGAAGACCGAACTGGGAGAAGCCCAGGGCAAGGCCCTGGCCAACACCCTGGCAAGCCAGGCCGATATCGCCTCCGTCCGCTTCGTCAGCAAAAGCCAAGGCATCGAGAAGCTGGAAGCCGCCGGCCTGTCGGACATCGCCGCCGGCCTGCCGGACAATCCCCTGCCCCATGCCCTGGTGGTCGCGCCGAAAGACACCACCCCACCCGCCCTGGAAGCCCTGGGGTCCCGCCTCCGGCAGGCGCCGGAAGCCGAGCGGGTAATGATGGATACCGACTGGATCAAGCGTCTGGCGGCGCTCATGGGCCTGGGACGCGACCTGGTGTTCATGCTTTCCATCATGCTGGGCCTGGCCCTGGCCGCCATCACCGCCAACACCATCCGCCTGCAGATCTATGCCCAGCGCGACGAGATCGAGGTGGCCCGGCTCATCGGCGCCACCGACCGCTTCATCCGCCGGCCCTTCCTCTATTTCGGCGGCATCCAGGGACTGGCCGGCGGGCTGACCGGCGGCGCCCTGGTCGGCATCGGCGCCCATCTATTGGAGGGCAGCGTCGAGCGTGTGGCCTCGGCCTATGGCGCCCAGTTCGCGCTGGGCGGCCTGTCCGGCATCGACCTCATGCTGCTGCTGGGCCTGAGCGCCATTCTCGGCTGGCTCGGCGCCTATTTCGCCGTCGGCCAGGCCTTGCGGCAAGTGGAAAGCGCCTGACGCAATCCAGTTCAAGTAGGGCGCAATAGGCGTCAGCCGTACTGCACCGGATGAGAAAAAATACGGCGCAATGCCCTTCGGTTATTGCGCCCTACGCGGGCTGATCCGTGGTCCATTCAACAACGGATTCCGGATACCCCTTATCGGCTCTCCCCACCCCCATGCAGTTTCCCGTAGGCGGCAAGCAAACGCTGATGCATGTCGCAACCGGCCAGATCCAGACCCAGGGCGGGCTGGCCGAAGAAGCGCAGTTCACCATCGAGCAGAGCCTTGGCCTGGCCCAGGGTTTCAGCGCCGTAAAGGCTTTCCAGGGCGCTGCTGTATCGGTCACTGTCGTCCAGCTTCAGCAGGCATTCGACGCAGCGGTAAACGCGGCGGCGGTCGGGGTTGAGCTGCTCGAAATAGCGCACCCATTCGCAGCCTGCCGCGATAGCTTCCTCGTCGCCGATGGCCAGGGCCAGGAGGGTTTTCAGCTCGCCGACGCGCAGGTCCTTCCAGAACGTGTCGTCGCCGGGCGCCAGGCCGATCAGGGCGGCGACCAGGCGTTCATCGGCGAGGCCGCTCTCATTCAGCGTTTCGAGCAGGTCGGCGCATTCTTCGTCGTCCAGGTCGGGCAGGTACAGGACGGCTTCGCGCAGGTGGTTGGCGACGCTGTTGTTCTCCCATTCCAGGTCGTCGACGGGGTAGATCTCCGACATGCCGGGCACCAGGATGCGGCAGGCATAGACGCCGAGGTGGTCGAAATCGGCGATGTAGATGTCGTGGCCCAGGGCGTGGATGGCGTTTACCGACCAGGCGTAGTCCTCGGCCGTGGTGGTGGCGAAGTTCCAGTCGTGGAATTCGAAATCCGGCTTCGCGCCGAGGAAGTTCCAGCTGACGATGCCGCTGGAATCGACGAAGTGGATTTCGATGTTGGGCGCGCTGGCGATTTCCTCCAGGTCGAAACCGGGCTCGGGGAAGCCCGCCAGGGCGTCCAGGGCGCGGCCCTGGAGCAGCTCGGTGAGGGCCCGTTCCAGGGCGATCTCGAAGCGCGGGTGGGCGCCGAAGCTGGAGAAGCAGCCCTGGTCGTGCGGATGCAGCAGGGTCACGTTCATCACCGGGAATCGGCCACCCAGGGAGGCGTCCTTGACCAGGATGCCGAAGCCGGCGGCGCGCAGGCCGGCGATGCCGGCGGCGATGCCCGGATAGCGGGCGACCACCGCTTCCGGCACGTCCGGCAGGCACAGGCCCTCGCCGAGGATGCGGAACTTGATGTGGCGCTCGAAGATTTCCGACAGGGCCTGGGTGCGCGCCTCGGCCGGGGTGTTGCCGGCGGACATGCCGTTGCTGACGTAGAGGTTGGCGATGATGTTGACCGGGAAATGCACCTCGGCATCGTCCCGCAGCCGCCGGTAGGGGATGGCGCAGATGCCGCGTTCGGCGTTGCCGGAGTTGAAGTCCACCAGGGTGTGGGCGTGGAGGCTGCCCTTGGGGTTGTAGAAGCGGCGCAGCTCGGGGGTGAGCAGGCCTTCCGGCCACGCGCCGCTGTCATCGGCCTGGAACCATCGTTCGCGCGGGTCATGCACGAAGCCGCGCCCGGCCTCGTCCTCGGCATACGCCCGGCCCAGGTAGTAGTGGTTCCAGAAGTAGTTGCAGGACAGGCGCTCGAAATACTCGCCCAGGGCGCTGGCCAGGGCCGCCAGCCGGGAGGCGCCCTTGCCGTTGGTGAACATGAGCGGGCAGTCCCGGTCGCGCAGGTGCACCGACCAGATGCCGTCGACGGGGTTGAGCCAGGAACGCTCCTCCACATGGAAGCCGAGGGCTTCCAGCTTGGCCCGCATGGTGGCGATGGAGGATTCGAGGGAGGCGTCTTTGCCGGCGATGAAGCTTTCTGAGGGCATGGGGAAATCCGGTTGAGGTGCCGCGCGGGCAGGAAATGAGAAAGCCGGCGAGGTCGCCGGGAGGTTCGGTGTGGAGGGCATTCCGGGAGGCGCCGGGAGAAAACCCGGCGGCGGCGGGGTGATGGATCAGTGACGGATTATCCTGGAAACAGCCGTTGAACTGGCAAAGACCACCGCCGCGCCCCCTCCACACGGGTATCGCGGGTGAAGTGCCGGGGCTGGCCGACAGGTCTTGTTCCTTACGCACAACCATGCCGTCCGGGGAACTTCCCGGTATTTAGCACTCTCTCACCGCGAGTGCTAAAATATGGTTGACTGAATCAAGGAGGTATTCCATGACCGCTCAAGCGCTGAACTTTCCCGTTCCCTCCGCCCTGGGCAGCCTGGAGAATTACATCCAGGCGGTGAATCGTTTCCCGCTCCTCAGCGCGGAGCAGGAACACGCCTTGGCCTTGCGCCTGCGCGACCAGAACGACCTGGAAGCCGCCCGCCAGTTGGTGCTTTCCCACCTGCGCCTGGTGGTGGCCATCGCCCGGGGTTACCTGGGTTATGGCCTGCCCCATGCCGACCTGATCCAGGAAGGCAATGTGGGGCTCATGAAGGCCGTCAAGCGCTACGACCCGGACCGGGGCGTGCGCCTGGTGTCCTTCGCCGTCCACTGGATCAAGGCGGAGATCCACGAGTTCATCCTGAAGAACTGGCGCCTGGTCAAGGTGGCCACCACCAAGGCCCAGCGCAAGCTGTTCTTCAACCTGCGCAGCATGAAGCAGGGCAGCGGCGCCCTCTCCGCCGGCGAGGTGGCGGAAATGGCCAATACCCTCAAGGTCAACGAGTCGGACGTGCGGGAAATGGAAACCCGGCTGTATGGCCAGGACATGGCCCTGGAACCGGGCATCGACGACGAGGAAGACGCCTTCGCCCCCATCGCCTACCTGGCCGCCCCCGACGCCGAACCGACCCGGCATCTGGAAATCGCCGAACGCGAAAGAATGGCCGGAGAAGGCCTGGGCCGCGCCCTGGCCACCCTGGATCCCCGCAGCCGCCACATCGTCGAGTCCCGCTGGCTCGACGACGAAAACCCCGCCACCCTGCACGAACTGGCCGCGGTCTACGGCATCTCCGCCGAACGGGTCCGCCAGATCGAAGCCAAGGCCCTGCAAAAACTCAAGGGCGCCCTGGTGGCCTGAGCCGGACGCGGAAAAGAAAAAAGCCCCGGGTTCCGGGGCTTTTTTTGCGAGGTGCCGAACCGTATCAGAACAGGGAGCCCAGCACGACGGAAAACAGGCTCAACCAGGCCCAGACAATCATGATGACCACAAGGGTCAAGGGCAGATTGGTTTTGCTGAACAGATTCATGGTGTTCTCCACAATTTCGTCGCGGGATTCTACCGGCGTGATACCTCGTGCATCAAGATGAAAAAAGGGCGCGCGCAGGCGCCCTTCCAGGTCAGCGAACAAAGACTACTTCTTGGCAGCGGACTTGCCGACCTCGCCCCCTGTCACCAGTTCGCCCTTCAGCTTGGCGACGCTGGCCTTGCCGAAACCCTTCACCCCCGACAAGTCATCCACATTCTTGAACGGCCCGTTTTTCTGGCGATGGTCCACGATGGCCTTGGCCTTCGAAGGACCGATGCCCTTCACCGCTTCCAGTTCCGACTGGGTGGCGGTGTTCAGGTCCACCGCCGCCCAGGCCGATACGCTGAACAGCAACCCCGCGATCAAACTCCCCAAAAGCTTCTTCATATAGCCTCCACTTGAAATGATCGCGCCAGGATTGGCGCCGGAGGAATTTATGACAGGTGGAGGCGTTTGAAAATCTGTCGAAAGTTATAGCGAGCGGGGATACGCACAAAACAAAACGGGCGCGGTTTCCCGCGCCCGTTTCAAACTTCCAATCCGACGGTAAGGCCAGATTAGAAGCTGTGCTTCATGCCAATGTTCCAGCCGGAGACATCGCCGCTGTTGGTGGCTTTGCTGTCGTCATCGCCGTTACCGTAGACCACATAAGCGGTGGTGCGCTTGGACAGGGCATAGTCCATGCCGATGGCCCACAGATCCTGGTCGAGGTCTTGACCACCGGCCCCGGCATTCTCGAGGTCAGCCTGGCCATACAGGGCCTTCAGAGTGATGGCACCCATGTTGTAGGCACCACTGACCAGCAGGCTGTCGCGATCATCGAAGCCGTCGTAGTCGCTCACGTCTTCGTACACGACGCCAACCTTGAAGTCACCGAAGGTATAGCCCGCGCCGATCTTCATGGCCTTGGTATCGTCGGCGCCGAGAAGGCCGGCGCTTTTGACGACCTGGTAGCCCGCATCGACGGTCAGGGGGCCGTTGGCGTACATGCCGGCCAGGGAGTAAGCGTCCGTCGTATCACCGGAGTTCAGCTGATCCATGGAGGTCACCACGGCAGCGGCGAAATGGAAGCCGGACCAGGTCGGGGAGATGTAGGCGATGGCGTTGCTGGCACGAGCATCCTGACCGGCATCGATCAGAGCAACGCCGTCCAGGGGAGCGGCACCACTACCAGCGCCACCGTTGTAGTCGGCGATGGTGTCGCCGAAGATATCATACTTAACGGTGGAGAGCTTGTAGGGGGTGTCGTGACGGCCGATCAGGGCGGTACCGAAGCCACCGGACAGACCGACGAAGGTATTGCGCAGACCCTTACCGCCGAAAGCGGTCTGGTCAGCGGTGGCAGCGTTCAGGCCTTGCTCGATCTGCCAGATGGCCTTCAGACCACCACCCAGATCCTCGCTACCCTTGAAGCCGATGCGGGAAACGTTGTCAACGACGTCGAGGTCGACGTTGTTGGCATCGGTATCCTGGATGGCAATGTTCATGATGCCATAGATATCAACATTGGCGGTGGCGGCGAAAGCGGCGGGAGCGGCAACGGTGCCGGCAACAGCCAGAGCGATCAGGGACTTCTTCATGTTCATACTCCTATCAGGTTGATGAAACTTTTGCCCTGCTGCGGCGGCCCGGTTTCCCCTGCCTCCGCCCTCCTCGACCTGAGAAGGGGGCCTAAAAAACCTCTCGCGCGAGAAGTTGGATCGCATTCTGCTGAACTCTCTATTGGCGGGGCAAATCCGAAAGCGGATTTCAAGTAATTTCTCAAGAGTGCCGTTGCGGAGGTGCAACAGATTGCTTCGCGACCCGGAAAGAAAGTTCCCTCAGGTGAAGGCGGGGTGTTCGCCGTGGCCGGTACATCGAGGCGGCATGGCACGCTGGCGGGCAACCATCGCATCGCTTCAGCACCTGGGCTAAACCTGTGGCGTGTTGATGGCGGGCATGAAGGTGAGGGTGCGGGCGGACTCCGCTCGGGGAACTGATCGGCAACCACTGATGTTCAGCTCCTGGGGCGGGGGGATTAACATTCAGCCATTCTTTATCGTGTCGAGGCCACCATGAATCAGCCAGACTTTAAAACCCCGCTTTCCGTCGAGGCCTACCTGGAGGGCGAGTTGCATGCCGAGGTGCGCCACGAGTATCTGGCCGGAGAGGTGTATGCCATGACCGGCGCGAGCCGGCCGCATAACATCATCGCTGGCAATCTGTTCACCGTCTTGCACGCGCATTTGCGCGGTGGGCCGTGTCGGGTGTTCATGAGCGACATGAAGCTGCGCCTGCGCCATGGGCGGGATGACTATTTCTATTATCCAGACCTGATGGTGGCCTGCCGCCCGGAGGACAGCGCCCGTTACTGGTGCGAACAGCCGAAGCTGATCGTGGAGGTGTTGTCGGGCAGCACGGAACGCATCGACTCGCGCGAGAAGCTGTTCGCGTACCAGAACATCGAGGCGCTGGAAGAGTATGTGCTGCTGGCCCAGGACAAACGCGAAGCGACGGTGTACCGCCGCGCGGAGGGCTGGAGCGCGGTCAGGCCGGGCGGCGAAGACTTGCTCGAAATGGCGAGCGTCGGCTTATCCGTGGCGCTTGAGCAGATATACGAAGGTGCCGGGGCGTAAGGCCCGTTTCCTTGGCTCCGGGCCGGGAATCCCCTACCTGCGGCGCCCGCCGAGATGAAACGCGCGCCGCGGCACCCCTGGAACCTGACCCCGGCGCAGGCCATTGACTTGCAACGCCGATGGGCGACGCGGGTCGAGGCGGCGGATCGCCTGCCCGCCAGGATAGCCACCGTGGCGGGCGTGGATGTGGGGTACGAGGACGCGCAGCGCACCACCCGGGCCGCCGTGGCGGTGCTGTCCTTCCCGGATCTGGCGCCGCTGGAGCAGGCCATCGCACGGCGCCCCACCACATTTCCCTATGTGCCCGGCCTGCTCTCCTTTCGCGAGTTGCCCGCCGTGCTGGACGCCCTGTCACAACTTTCCGTCATGCCGGACATCATCCTGTGCGATGGCCAGGGCCGGGCCCACCCCCGGCGCTTCGGCATCGCCTGCCACCTGGGCGTTCTGCTCGACCTGCCCACCATCGGCGTCGGCAAGACGCGCCTGGTCGGCCGGCACCTGGAGCCCGGCCCCGAACGGGGCGACTGGACACCGCTGCTGGACCACGGTGAGGAAATCGGCGCCGTGCTGCGCACCCGGCCCGGCGTCAAACCGCTCTATATCTCCGGCGGGCATCGCGTCTGCCTGAGGACCGCCATCACGATCACCCTGGCCTGCCTTACCCGTTATCGTCTGCCGGAAACGACCCGGGCCGCCCATCGCCTGGCCTCGGGATAGATAATCCCGCCCCATGCGCCTCGAAGCCATCAGCCTCATGGGCCCCACCGCCAGCGGCAAGACCGACCTGGCGGTCTGGCTGCTGGAGCGGTTTCCCCTGGAAATCGTCAGCGTGGATTCGGCCCTGGTGTATCGGGACATGGACATCGGCACGGCCAAGCCGGACGCGGCCACCCTGGCGCGGGCGCCCCATCACCTGATCGATCTGGTGGACCCCACCGAAAGCTATTCCGCCGGACAGTTCAAACGGGATGCCGAACGGCTGATGGTGGAGATCGCCGGGCGCGGCAAGCTGCCCCTGCTGGTGGGCGGCACCATGCTGTACTTCCGCGCCCTGCGGGGCGGACTGGACGAACTGCCGCCCGCCGATCCGGCACTGCGCGCCGAACTGGAAGCCCGGGGCCAGCGCCTGGGCTGGCCCGCCCTCCACGCCGAACTGGCCGGACTGGACCCGGAAACCGCGACCCGCCTCAAGCCCAACGATTCCCAGCGCATCCAGCGCGCCCTGGAACTGTGCCTGACCACCGGCGGCCCCATGTCGGCCTTGCTGAACCCGCCCACCGCCCGGAAAGAACAAAAGGGTAACTGGCTGGAATTCGCCCTGTTCCCGGAAGACCGGGCCTGGCTGCACCGGCGCATCAACCAGCGTTTCGCCCGGATGCTGGACATGGGCCTGGTGGAGGAACTGGCCTCCCTGCGCCATCGCTATCTTCTCTCGCCCGCCTTGCCCGCCATGCGCTGTGTCGGCTACCGCCAGGCTTGGCGCCATCTGGAAGGAGAAATCGACGCCAGCGGCCTTTATGCGCAGGGCGCCGCGGCCACCCGGCAACTGGCCAAGCGGCAACTCACCTGGCTGCGAAGTTGGGATGGCGCCGTCAAACTCGACTGTTCCGCCACCGCATCGGTCGATCTGATCGCCAGGGAGATCGAGGCGGCACTGAAGCGGTACTGATGCGGTACTGAGGCGGCACTGAAGCGCTCCGCCGCCGCCCACCCCGCGGGCGAGCCGCCCGACTGGTCGCAGCCCCGCCGTCACCCCGGCCGTTGTTCGGATGCCGGCTGATCAGGCACGCATCGCTATAATGCCCCGCGTTTCCGGGGATGGGAGAATAGTTTGGCCACACAACTCGCGATGCGGCTCAAGGCGCTTGAAACCTTCAAGTGCGTCGGGCCCGAATGCATATCTTCCTGCTGCACGGTGCCTTGGCGGATCACTGTGGAGCCGGCCGTGGTCGAAAGATGGCACGCCCTTCCCCAGGGCGAGACCAGGGATCGCCTGCTCCGACACCTGCGCCCCGCCACCCCCGTCGCTGACGAACCGGAGCGGCCCGGTTACATGTTCATCGACATGGGATCCGAGCATCGCTGCCCACATCTGGGCGCAGACAGGCTTTGTTCCATCCAGGCCGAACTCGGCGAAGAATTCATGGGGAAAACCTGCCGCGACTATCCTCGCACCGTCATGGATGACGGCGCCGTTACCATCCAGTCCGGGCTGCTCTCCTGCCCTGAACTGGCCAGGCTGGTGCTGTTCGGCCAGGAAGACATCAATCCGTTTCAGGTCGAGCGCACTCCGCTCCCGGATACGGCGCCACCCCGCGAAGCGGATCGGCTGCACGCAATCATCGCGAGGATGTTGCGGACACAGTGCGAAGATACAAGCCTGCCGCTTCACATCCGGCTCTATGGCATCGGCCAATCGCTGGTGGACATCGCGCTGCTGGCCCGCGCCGGCGGCGTCAACGAAATTTCCCTGGCCCGGATGCACGCGGGCCTCGCAAGCAGGTTGCGGGTTGCCTCGGCGAAGGTTCGAAACCAGCAAATTCCGCGCAACCACGTGGGTTCGGGTTCGTTCTGGCGAGCCATGTATATCTTCGCCTTCGACAGTGGCATCATCGGCGAGCCGTCCAGCCAGCCCGAAGCGGATTTCAATGCGCTGATGATGCGCAAAGCGCCGGCCGACAAGGATTTCATCGCCATCACCCAGCAGGTCGCCCGCCTGCGCAAACCTGCCATCGCGGCTCTGCGCCAGCCCCCCTATCAGGCCGCCCTTGAACGCTACATTCGCGTCCAGTTCGTCAACAGGGGCTTTCCCGACCGGCCGGTCGCCGAGAATTACATCGCGTCCTATCTGAACGCCTTCATCGCCTACGCCATCGTCCAGATGCGGCTCTGGCTCCGATATGCCACTCGACGGGAACTGCTCCCGGATGATCTCGTCGAGGCTGTTTACGTCACCGAACAGCGGCTGGGGCAGGGAAAAACGCTGGTCATGCATCTGAATGAGCATCCGGAGTTGCTCCGCATCGACCAGTATCTGGAAATTTTTGCCGACAGTTGCTGACCGTCCTTTCCGACCATGCCGGCAAGATATGCCTTGCCAGGGTGGGCGTCGCGACCGGATGGCCCGCCGAGCATGGGAAAATATCCATAGCACCACGCAAACCGATCCCATGCTCAGCTACCGCCACGCCTTCCATGCCGGCAACCATGCCGACGTGCTCAAGCATTTCGTCCTGGTCCGCCTGCTGCGCCACCTGGCCCTGAAGGACAAGCCGTTCGCGGTCATCGACACCCACGCCGGCGCCGGCGCCTATGGCCTGGACGCGGGCTATGCCACCAGGAACGCGGAACACGAGAGCGGCATCGCCCGCCTGTGGTCGCGCACGGATCTGCCGCCGGCCCTGGCGGATTACGTGGACCTGGTGCGCGGCATGAACGCCGCCGGCAAGCTCACCTTCTACCCCGGTTCGCCCTATCTGGCGGCGAAACTGTTGCGTCCCCAGGACCGGCTGCGACTGTTCGAAATGCACCCCACCGACGTGGAGCTGCTGGGCAAGACTTTCCAGGATGACGGCAGGCGGGTGATCGTCACCCGGGGCGACGGTTTCGCCGGCCTCAAGTCCCTGCTGCCGCCGCCGTCGCGCCGGGGCCTGGCGCTGATCGACCCGTCCTACGAGGACAAGGCCGACTACCCCCGCGTGGTGGAAGCCCTGAAGGACAGCCTCAAGCGTTTTCCCACCGGGATCTATGCCATCTGGTATCCCCACCTGGCGCGGACGGAAGCGCGCCGTCTGCCGGAACGCCTGCGCGCCCTCCCCGGCGTGGAATGGCTGGACGCCAGCCTGTCGGTGCGCAAACCGGCCACCGCCGAGCCAGGCATGACCGGCAGCGGCATGTTCGTCGTCAATCCGCCCTGGACCCTGGCCGATACCCTGCGGGCATGCCTGCCGGAACTGAAATCCATCCTGGCCATCGATAGCGGCGCAAGCTTTCACATCGAGACCTCACCGGAGCAAGGACAATGATTCCACCGATACAGCACGAGCACGGCATCATCACCCTGGACGCGGACTACCTGCGCCCCGGTCTGGCGGCCATCCACCTGATCGTCGAGAACGGCCGGGTAGCCATCGTCGATACCGGCACCAACCCCTCCGTTCCCCTGGTACTGGCGGAACTGAAGCACCTGGGCCTGGCGCCGGCGGACGTGGCATATGTGATCGTCACCCATGTCCACCTGGACCATGCCGGCGCCGCCGGCGCCCTGCTCCAGAACTGCCGTAACGCGAAACTGGTGGTCCACCCCAAGGGCGCGCGGCACATGATCGACCCGGCCAGGCTGGTGGCCGGCTCCATCGCGGTCTATGGGCGGGAACACTTTTTCGAGCACTACGGCGAGATCGTGCCGGCCCCGGCCGAACGGGTGATCGAGGCCGACGACGGCTTCCAGCTGGATCTCCAGGGCCGGACGCTGCGCTTCCTCGACACCCCGGGCCATGCCCGCCACCATTACTGCATCCAAGACAGCGCCAGCAACAGCCTGTTCACGGGGGACACCTTCGGCATTTCCTACCGGGAATTCGACGTCGAGGGCAGACCCTTCATCTTCCCCACCACCACGCCGGTCCAGTTCGAACCCGAGGCCCTGCACGCCTCCATCGACCGGCTGGTGGCCACGGGGGCCGTGGCCGCCTTCCTCACCCATTACGGCCGGGTCACCGGGCTGGCCGCGCTGGCCGGACAACTCCATGAGCAGATCGACGAACTGGTGGCCATGACGCGGGCCGCGCCGGGCGACGGCCAGGCACGGCACGACTGGCTGAAACAGGCCGTGGAAGCCGGCATGCTGCGGCGACTGCGCGCCCACGGCTGCGCGCTGGACGACGCGGCCTGCAAGGACCTGCTGGCCAACGACGTGGAACTCAACACCCAGGGCCTGCTGGTGTGGCGGGATCGGGGATAACTCCCCTCGCTCCCCCTCCCCACCGTCCACGGCGGCAAGACATGCTCGCCAAATTGCCTACGCCCTCTCGCTTGCTGGGGAGGAGCATCCCCCATGCCAGGGCGTCCGGTTTCTCCCCCTCCCCGCTTGCGGGGAGGGCCGGGGTGGGGAGAATACTTTCATGGTAAAGCCGATCACCCTTAAAGCCCGCGCCCTGCGCAACAACCTGACTGACGTGGAACAACGCCTGTGGCGGCGGCTGCGCGGGAAACAAATGGGCGCCACCTTTCGCAGACAGTACCCCATCGGTCCCTACATCGCGGATTTCGCCTGTACATCTCTCGCCATCGTCATTGAACTGGATGGAGGACAACACGCAGAGAACAGCGGCTACGATGTGCGCCGCGATGCGTTTCTTCGTTCCAAAGGCTTTTCAGTCCTGCGCTTCTGGAACCACCAGGTCATGGGGGAATTGGAATCGGTGCTCGCGGTCATCTGGCGAGAAGTGGAAGCGGCTCGACAACGAACCTCCCCCTCCCAACCTCCCCCGCTTGCGGGGGAGGAGTAAATCCCCCCGCTCCACGAGCGGCGCGGTTCATGTCCCCTCCCCGCGGGCGGGGAGGGATAGGGTGGGGAGAACACCCGCCCCATCAGTAAAAGAACGCCGCTTCCGCTTCCGCCGGCAGCTTGATGCCTGTAACCCGGGCTTTTTGTAAAACCTCCCAGTAATACCGGTAGGTCGCCCGGTCGTGCAGTTCGCCGGCGTGCTGGATGGGCCCCCAGTCCGCCTTCTGGGCGGCCAGCAGGATGGCGGCGCCGGTTTCCACCTCGGAATAATCCGGCTTCATGGCGTCGACGATGGGCTGGATCTGGGTCGGGTAGATGCTCCACTGGCGCAGGAAGCCGAATTCCATGCGCGCCCGGCGGGCATCCTGGTAGGTAATGTAGGGATTCTTCAGGTCCAGGGTGACGTTGTGGGCGGGGATGACGCCGTTGGCCAGGGCCGCCGAGACCACCTCGGTCTTGGCCCGGGCGATGAGCTTGTGCTCGAACTGGCCCGGGCTCCTCATGGCGCTGGCGGGGATGGCGCCGTGGTGGCCGGAGACGAAGTCCATGAGGCCGAAGTCCAGCACCTGCAGCCAGGGCAGGGTGGCGATGCGGTGCGCGTCGCGCAGGGCGCCGTGGGTCTCGATCAGGATGTGGATGGGGATTTCCCGCTCGATGCCGTGCATGCCGGCGATGTGCTGGATGAAATCGATCATCTCCGCGGCGTGGGCGTATTCGGTGCTTTTCGGAATGGTCAGGTAGGCGAGCCGTTCGCCGGCGCCGCCCACCAGGATGTCCACGTCCTGGCGCCAGGACGGGTGGCTGAAGTCGTGGATGCGGGCGCCGGCCATGCGCTGGTGGTTGGCGTCGCTGGCGAGCACCCGCACGATCATCTCGGCGTGTTCCTTCTCCCGGCCGGCGGGGGCGCCGTCCTCGCAGTCGCAGGTGATGTTGAACACCGGGCCCAGTTTTTCCATCTGCTCCAGGGCCTTGAGGATCAGCTTCTCGCTGCCGGCGAAGTGCTCGCAGGCGGGGATCACCGGGAAGGGCTTCTCGCCGGCGAACAGGGCGGCGTCGGGGTGGACGGGGTGGGTCATGAAGGCTCCTGGGGAGAGATCGGTGGCATTGGGAATGCTAGGGTCGTCGGCGAAATCAGCAACACGGCTCAATTCCTTCTCGGCATCAGCACCGTGTAATCGAGATCCAGCACCACGTTGGGGTGGTACTTCTTCTTGCCGCCGGCGTCGATCATGGGGTCCCGCAACTCGGCGGCGGCCATGTTCTTGATGCCCAGCATGCGCAGGCGCAGGGCGCCCAGGTCGGAGCGATCGGGCAGGTCCCACTTCTCCAGCACGTCCGTGCGGGTGTACAGGGTGTCGCCGGCGAAGGTGGGGTTGCAGTGGGTGCCGGCGTTGATGGCGGCGATGAGCAGGGCGTTTTCCAGGCCCTCGTAAGACAGCGCCCGGCACAGGGAAATCACGTGGCCACCATAGACCAGGCGGCGGCCGAAGGCGCTGTCCTTCATGAGATGGGCGTCGAAGTGCAGCCGGGCCGGGTTCTGATAGAGGCGGGTGGCGAAGGTGTGGTCCGGCTCGTCCAGGGTCACGCCGGCGGGATGGTCGATGCGCTCGCCCGGCTCGTAGTCGTCCCACAGCCAGGGGCCGCCGGTGAGGCGGGTTTCGTAGTCCCGGGTATCCAGAAAGACGGGCACGGAAAGCCGTTTCGGCGGCACGAAGGCTGGGGTTTCCGGGACCACGGGCGTGGGCGTGGCGCGATTCCTGTCGCGCTTTTTCACCATCACCCAGCGAATCCAGGTCAGCACTTCAGCGTCGTCCTGGTTGACGGCCGTGGAACGCACCCAGACCACGCCGGATTCGCCGGTGCTGTTTTCCTTCAGGCCGATGACCACGGATTCCGCCGCCAGGGTGTCGCCCACGTAGACCGGCTCCAGGAAGCGGGCGTCGGCATAGCCCAGGTTGGCCACGGCATTGAGGGAGATGTCGGAGACGGTCTTGCCGAAGGCCAGGTGGAAGGCCAGCAGGTCGTCGAGGGGGCGCTTCGGATAACCCAGGGCGTGGGCCACCGGCCCGGCGCAGCCGATGACGTGGCGGGAACCGGTCAGGGCCAGGTAGAGGGCGATATCCCCCTCCCCCACCGTGCGCGGCGTGGGGTGGAGGAAGGTCTGGCCGAGACCGAAGTCCTCGAAGAAGTTGCCGGCGGTAGTCTTGCTCATGCTTGTCTCCGGATTGAGCGGCCGTCAGGCCAGCACATCGGCTTCCATCTTCTCGATCATGGCGTGAATCATCAAGGTGCGACGCGCCGCCTCCACATGCAGGTTTTCCACCAGGCGTCCGTCCACCACGGTGACGCCGCGGCCTTCCGCGTTGGCCTCGGCGAAGGCGGCGATGATCTTGCGCGCCCGCTCGACGCTGGGCGGCCGCGGCGTGAAGGCGTCGTTGGCGTACTGGACCTGGAGCGGGTGGATCACCGTCTTGCCGTCGTAGCCCAGGTCCCGGGCCATGCGGCAGGCGAATTCGAAACTGGTCATGTCCTTCATGTCCAGGTGCACGCCGTCGACGATGGGCAGGCCGTGGGCCCGCGCCGCCAGCAGGCAATGGGAAAGGCTGTACAGGATCGGCAGCCGCTCCGGGGTAATGCGGGCGTGCAACTCGTTGGTGAGATCGGAGGTGCCCATGACCAGGCAGACCAGGCGATCCGATGCGCCGGCGATCTCCTCGGCGCGCAGCACGGCCATGGGGGTCTCGATCATCACCATGATGGGGATGTGGCCGCCGCCGGCCTGGTCCAGGGCCCGGAGGGCGTCCAGCATCTCCCGGCGGCTCTCGATGCGGGGGAACAGGATGGCGTCCGGCTTCAGGGGGGCCACGGCGGTGAGGTCATCCAGGCCCCAGGCGGAATCGTGGCGGTTCACCCGCACCACGACTTCCCGGTGGCCGAACCCGCCCTCCCTCAGTGCCGCCACCGCGTTGCGGCGGGCTTCGGTCTTGCGCGCCACCAGGACGGATTCCTCCAGGTCGAGGATGAGGGAATCCACCTTGAGCTCGCGCCCCTTGGCCAGGAAGCGGGGCACGCAGGCGGGGATATAGAGCATGGAACGGCGGGGGCGGTACTGGGACATGGAAACTCCTTGCGGCGCGTCGTGACGGTCGCCGGCGGACATGGCGATAACGGCGGAGGGCAGACGGTCGTTCATGGCTTGATAGGCCCGGATGAGCGGCGGTTGCTCCCCCCTTTGAAAAAGCCCCCATGCGGGGATAAAGGGGGCGGGAGGGGGTTCCTCAAAGTAATCAGAGCGGCATGCGTGAGTGAATCCCCCCTGCCCCCCGTTTTGCAAAGGGGGGAACGCCCATATTGGCCACCGCGTGTCATCGAAGACATCACGCCGACCTCGCCACGGCGATCTCCGGCCGCAACTGCTTGCGGATGATCTTGCCGTTCTTGGTGCGCGGGAAATCCGGTGTCAGGTAGACGATCTTCGGCGCCTTGTAGCCGGCCAGGTGCTCCCGGCCGAATTGCGCCAATTCGTCAACGCTGGCCGTGGAGCCAGGGTGCAGCATGACATAGGCCACCACCAGCACCTTGTCGGCGGCCAGTTCCTCGCCGGTGGCGGCGCAGTCGGCCACGGCGGGATGGGTCTTCATGACCCGCTCGATCTCGTGGGGCGAGACCCGATAGCCGAAGGAATTGATGATGTCGTCCTTGCGGCCCAGGAACCAGATGTAGCCGTCCTCATCGAAACGCGCGTAATCGCCGGTGAGGAACCAGCGCTCCCTGAACACCTTGCCGGTCTCCTCCGGCAGGTTCCAGTAACGCATGAACAGGCCGGGATCATCGGCCGGGAGGCAGATCATGCCCTCCTCGCCGGTGGCCACTTCATGCAGGGTTTCCGGGTCCAGCAGGCGCACGTCGTGGCCGGGCTGGGGAAAACCGGCGGAGCCGGGGCGGATGGGACGGAACGTGTTCTCCGACAGGTAGTAGGACACCTCGGACATGCCCACCGCCTCGTAGATGTCCACGCCGAAACGCTCCCGCCACAGGGTCAGCATCTCGTCCGACAGGTGTTCCCCCGCGCTCATGCAGTGGCGCAGGGTGGGCACGTCGGCGCCGGTGAAGGCGGTCTTCTGGATGATCTGGCGATAGATGGTGGGCACGCCGATGAAGAGGGTGGCCCTGTGCCTGGCGATGAGCCGGATCCAGCCCTCCGCGTCATTCCTGCCTTCATGCACGATCACGGTCTTGCCGCGATACAACGGGTCCATGAGGCCGGAGCCCAGCACGTAGGTCCAGTTGAACTTGCCGGAGTGGACGATGCGGTCATCCGCCGGCGCCCCCTCGGTGCCGAAGTCGAACCAGTACTTCGCCGCCGGCTCCCGGCCGACCATGGCCCGGTGGGCGTGCAGCACGCCCTTGGGATAGCCGGTGGTGCCGGAGGTGTAGACCAGGTAGGCGGGGTCGTGGGAGCGGGTGTTGTGGGGCGGCTCCCAGGACTCGATGGCGGCCAGGGAGGCCTCCAGGCCCAGCACCTTGAGGCCGTTGCCGTTATAGGCCGCGGGCACGCCATCGCCGGCCAGCAGCACGTAGCGCAGGCTGTCCAGGCCCTGCAGCTTGTCGCGCAAGCCCACCCACATGGCCTTGTCGGTCACCAGCACCGTGGCGCCGGAGTCCTTGGCGAGATACAGGACTTCCTCGGCGGTCAGCAGGGTGGACGTGGGTACGGCGATGGCGCCCCGCTTCATGGCCCCCAGGAAGGCCGTGGGATAGGCCAGGGAGTTGGGCAGGCGGATGAGCACCCGGTCCTCCGTGCGCACGCCCAGATTGCGCAGCAGCTGGGCGAAACGGGAGGTGGACCGGGCCAGGTCCTTGTAGGTGGCGGTGGACACCCCCAGGGCGTCGTCCTCCACGATCATGGCCAGCTTGTCCTCGTTGGCCGTGCCCAGATGGGCATCGGTGCAGGCCGCGCCGATGTTGAAGTGGGCGGGGACGGACCAGGTCCAGGATTCGAAGGGCGGGAAGGACATGGCGTTCTCCAGGTGTTCCGGGCGTTCGGGGGCGTTCATGGGCGGACTCCTTCGGCGAGCGGCTGCCCCCTTTGGGAAAGCCCCCTTGCGGGGATCAAGGGGGATGGGGGGGATTTTTTCGCGGCATAGGGCAAGGTCAGGCGGCCGAATCCCCCCCGCCCCCCCTTTTTCAGAGTGGGGGATCAATCTGGAGGCGACATTCATCACAGGATCACCCCATACGGCCAGTTCTCTCTCACCACCTGGGCCGGCAGCATGCCCAGGACTTTCAGGGCGAAATCCGTGTCCGCCTCGGACAGGGCGCGCAGGGCGTGGGCCCGCAGCAGCACCTGCAGGGCCTTGCCGAACATGGGCGGGTCCAGCATCTCGCCCTCGAACTTGATGGCGCCGCCGAGCAGGGCGTCGGCCTCCACGGCGGCCTTCAGCACGCGGATGTTGCGCGCCACCTCGGTGGGCGAGGGAGTGTAGGCCACCTTGCACAGGTGGATGTGGCTGGGATGGATGACCTGCTTGCCGGTGAGGCCCATGGCCGCCTCCTCGCAGGCGTGGCGGTAGACCACACGGGATTCGTCGTCGCCGTGCAGGTCCAGCCAGCGGCGGATGTCGTGGGGCTCCAGGAAGCTTTCCGGCATGGCGGCCTGGCCGATGAGCACTTCCACGCCGCCGATGACGCCGACGCCGGCGATGCGCGCCTCGAAGATGATCTGGTGCAGGAAGTAGGACAGCTCCTGGGTCCAGCCCCGGGGCGTGATGTGGATGCCCATGGCCTTGGAGAAGTCGTGGATGCCGAACACCACGTGTTTCACCGTGGGGTAGGCCATGATGTCCGGGGCGATCTTGAGGGACTTGGGATGCTCGATGATGGGCTGGATGGTGATGCGCGGGTTCATGCCCGCCAGACTGGCGGACAGGTCGCGGATCTCCGCCGCGCCATAGGCCTCGCCGGCCTTGGCCAGCATGACCACGTCGATGTGGTCGGCCAGGTCGCGCAGCATGAGCAGGTCCTTCTCGTACTCCTCGGTGCGGAAGGGATTGATGCGCACCGCCACGGCCAGGTCGTCGCGGTTGAGGCCGGGCAGTTCCTGGCGCAGCAGGTCGCGGGACAGGGCCTTCTGGCGGCAGCCGTCCTCCAGGTCGAACAGCAGGGTCTGGGCATGGCAGTGGCGGGCGTGCTTCTGGAAACGCTGGGCGGCGGCTTCCAGGTCCTCGTACAGCCCCAGGGCCGGCGCGTACTTCACCGGCGGGTAATAGAGCTGGATGCCGGGCCAGTATTCACCCAGACTCGCCCCCAGACTCGCGCCCAGCGCGCGGTCGGCTAAAGCCATGATGCACCATGGGCCATGTCCAACTCCTCGTCTCTCGATCAGTCCTGGAATCAGGTCATCGCCTGTCCTTGTCGATGCGTACGCTAGACCCTTCCTGGTTATTGCGCCGCACAAATATTTCAAGCCTGGCCATTGAAAAACCTAATAATTTAGTCGACTTTTCCCGGGAGAGCCGGGAGGGGATACTTGCCACCATGTTCAAACGCTGTTCTTCCCCTCCCTGCCTCCCCCGCCAGCGGGGGACGTGTTGTCGCGGTCGGGGAGGTTTTTCGCCTGCCGTCAGGAGCCCGTCATGACCACCATTCGCCAGGAAGACTTCATCCAGTCCGTCGCCGACGCCTTCCAGTTCATCTCCATCTATCACCCCCTGGATTTCATCCGCGCCATGAAGCACGCCTACGAGCGGGAGGCGTCCCCCGCCGCCAGGGACGCCATGGCCCAGATCCTGATCAACTCGCGCCTGTGCGCCGAGGGCCACCGGCCCATCTGCCAGGACACGGGCATGGCCGTGGTCTTCCTAAAGATCGGCATGGATGTGAGGTGGGACGGAAGCCTGTCCATCCACGACATGGTCAACGAGGGCGTGCGCCGGGCCTACACCCATCCGGACAATCCCCTGCGCGCCTCGGTGCTGGCCGACCCGGCCGGCGCCCGCAGGAACACCCGGGACAACACCCCGGCGGTGATCTACATGGACCTGGTGCCCGGCAATACGGTGGACGTGAAGCTGGCGGCCAAGGGCGGCGGCTCGGAGAACAAGGCCCACTTCACCGTGCTGAACCCGTCCGATTCCATCGTCGACTGGGTGCTTTCGGTGTTGCCGGAAATGGGCGCCGGCTGGTGTCCGCCGGGCATCCTGGGGCTGGGCGTCGGCGGCACGCCGGAAAAGGCCCTGCTCATGGCCAAGGAAGCCCTGCTGGACCCCATCGACATCCAGGAATTGAAGGTGCGCGGGCCGTCGAACCGGGTCGAGGAACTGCGCCTCGAGTTGCTGGAAAAGGTGAACGCCCTGGGCATCGGCGCCCAGGGCCTGGGCGGCCTCACCACGGTGCTGGACGTGAAGATCAAGGACTATCCCACCCACGCCGCCAGCCTGCCGGTGGGCCTCATCCCCAACTGCGCCGCCACCCGCCACATCCACTTCACCCTGGACGGTTCGGGACCCGCCATGTTCACGCCGCCGGCCTTGTCGGAATGGCCGGAGGTGGCCTGGAACGGCCCGGCCACCGCGCGGCGCGTGAACCTGGATACCCTGACGCCCGCCGAGACCGCTACCTGGAAGGCGGGCGAGCAACTGCTGCTGTCCGGCAAGCTGCTCACCGGCCGCGATGCCGCCCACAAGAAACTGGCGGATCTGGTGAAGAACGGCCAGCCCCTGCCGGTGGATTTCCGCAACCGCTTCATCTACTACGTCGGCCCGGTGGACCCGGTGCGCGACGAAGCCGTGGGCCCCGCCGGCCCCACCACCGCCTCCCGCATGGACAAGTTCACCGACCTCATGCTGGGCGAGCGGGTGGGCCTGATCGGCATGGTGGGCAAGTCGGAGCGGGGGCCGGAAGCCATCGCCTCCATCAAGGCCCATGCCGGCGTCTACTGCATCGCCGTGGGCGGCGCCGCTTACCTGGTGGCCAAGGCCATCAAGGCGGCGAAGGTGCTGGCCTTCCCGGAACTGGGCATGGAAGCCATCTACGAGTTCGACGTGGAGAACATGCCGGTGACCGTGGCGGTGGACAGCACCGGCAATTCGGTGCACGACACGGGGCCGAGGGAGTGGCGGATGAAGATCGGCAAGATTCCGCTCTCGGGCCACTAAGGAGGGAACTCCCCTCCCAACCTCCCCCGCTTGCGGGGGAGGAGCACTTCTCCCTCCCCGCGCGCGGGGAGGGCCGGGGTGGGGAGGCCCCCCTTGCCGAAAGACCTTACTTCTTCACCACGCTCAGGCGGGACATGTAGTCGCTCACGGCGGCCACGTCGGCGTCGGTGTAGCCCTTCAGCACCTTGACCATCTCCGGGCTGGCATTGCGGCGACCCTGATCCCGGCTTTCCCGGGTTTCCCGCAGCAGGTAGCCGTAGTGCTGGTTGGCCACCATGGGGTAGAACTTCTTGCCGTCGCCCTCGCCGCCCTTGCCGTGGCAAACCGCGCAATCCTTCTCATAGAGGGCCTTGCCCTGGGCCAGGCTGGCGCCGTCGCCCTTGGCGTTGTTGACGGGCGGAGGCAGGGACTTCAGGTAGGCGGAAATATCCGCCAGTTCTTCCGCGGTGACGATCCAGTCGCCCACGAAGGGGGCCATCTTGGGGTTGTCGCGGCGGCCGGCGCGAATGTCCATCATCTGCTTGAGCATGACGGTGGTGTGCTGTCCGGCCAGTTGCGGGTAGAGCGCATCGGCCTTGCCCGTGCCGTCCGGCAGGTGGCAGCCCTTGCAGATCTTGTAGGCGACCTTGCCGCGCCTGGCGCTGGCCTTGTAGTCCAGGGCCCGGTTCAGGTCGGGGTCCGGGGTATTCCACACATAGCCCGTGCTTTCGATGCCCTTGGCGCGAGGCGTCTGCTGGGCGTTGGCGTGGAGGGCCGTCAGGGACAGGGTGGCGGCCAGGGTCATCGAGGCCAGAGCAGTCAGGGTAGGGTTCATGGTGTTCGTCCTAGGCGGGTTCAAGGCATGCTCGCCATGTATTCGGCGACGGCACGGGTTTCCTGCTCGGTCATGCGCTCGGCGATGGTTTTCATCACGCGGGCCCCGTTGGTGCGCTTGCCGGCGGCATAGAGGCGGAACTGCTCGAGCGTGTACTCGACGTTCTGGCCGGCCACACGGGGGAATTTGCCGCCACCGGAGCCATCGACTTCATGGCAGCTCTCGCAGGTGGGGATGCCGTTGGCGTCGTTGCCCTTCAGGTAAAGGTTCTTGCCCACCGACAGCAGGGAAGGATCGGTCACCGTGCCCGGCGCGGGTTTCTGGGCGGCGTAGAACGCGGCCAGGTTGGCCAGGTCGTCATCGGAGAGTCCGGAGACGATGGGCTGCATGACCTCGCTCGCTCGCTTGCCGCTCTTGTAGTCCTTCAGCTCGCGCAGGAGATAGACGGCCTGCTGGCCGGCCAGCTTGGGGAACAGGGGAACCGCGCTGTTGCCGTCCTCGCCGTGGCAGGAGGCGCACAGACTGGCGGACAGGCTGATGGCCTTGGAGGCGTCCCCAGCCTGGGCGACCAGGGGCGCGAGCAGGACGGCCAGGGCGGCGGCGCGTCCGAAACGATGCGAAGTCATGAACGTTCCTATCGAAATTTAGAACAAGTCAAGGATACTCAGGACGCGCGCATCTTTACAGAAAATTGATTCCGGGCCTGAATTGGAATTGACGTGGGTCAATTTTTCCTCGACTCCAATTTGTCTCCCGGCATCCCGCGCCGCTCAGGCAAAATAGGGCACGAACGATGCGCGAGGTGAACATGGAACTGGTCTGGTGGCACTGGCTGGCCTTGGGGCTGTTGCTGATCGGCTCGGAGTTGCTGTTGCCGGCCTTTTATCTGGTCTGGTTCGGCCTGGGAGCCCTGCTCACCGGCCTGGTGGTCGCCGTGCTGCCCCTGGGGCTGACCGGCCAACTGATCCTGTGGAGCGCGGCCTCCACGGCCATGGTCGCGGCCTGGATGAAGTTCTTTCGCAACCCGGACCGCACGCGGGCCGGGCAGGCCAAGGAGGGGGCCCTCGGCGTGGTGGGTCTGGTGACCCGGACGGCCGGCGAGCTGGGCCAGGGCTCCGCCCAGGGCGAAATCCTGTTCCAGCGCCCGGTGCTGGGCTCCGATCGCTGGCCCGTGGTGTCGGACCGGCCCATTCCCGCCGGCGCCAAGGCCAGGGTGGTGGACGTGCTCGGCCAGACCCTGAAGATCGAACAACTCTAGGAGCCCGACATGGGTGGTGAAATCGTTTCCGTCGTCCTGATTCTTTTCCTGTTCCTGACCCTGTGGAAGGGCGTCCGCATCGTGCCCCAGGGCGAGGAGTGGATCGTCGAACGGCTCGGCAAGTACCTGAAAACCCTCATGCCCGGCCTGCACATCCTGGTGCCCTACATCGACGACGTGTCCTACAAGGTCACCACCAAGGACCTGATCATGGACATCCCCCAGCAGGAGGTGATCACCCGCGACAACGCCGTGCTGATCACCAACGCCATCGCCTTCGTCAAGGTGACCGACACCCAGAGCGCGGTGTACGGCGTGACCAACTTCCAGATGGCGGTGATGAACCTGGTGCAGACCAGCCTGCGCGCCATCATCGGCGACATGGAACTGGACCAGGCCCTGTCCAGCCGCGACCAGATCAAGACCCGGCTGAAGGACTCCATCGCCGACGACGTGGCGGACTGGGGACTGACCCTGAAATCGGTGGAAATCCAGGACATCAAGCCCTCCCCCACCATGCAGAAATCCATGGAGATGCAAGCCGCCGCCGAGCGGGAACGCAAGGCCACGGTGACCAAGGCCGAGGGCGACAAGCAGGCCGCCATCCTGGAGGCGGAAGCCCGCCTGGAATCCGCCAAGCGGGATGCCGAGGTCCAGGTGCGCCTCGCCACCGCCAGCGCCGAGGCGATCAAGCTGGTTGCCCTGGCTCTGCCGGAAAAGGAATTGCCCGCCATGTATTTGCTGGGCGAGAAATACATCAACGCCCTCCGGGATCTGGCCAGCGCCGACGGCAGCCGCACCGTGCTGCTGCCCGGCGACCTGATGAAGACCCTGGAAGGCTTGATGGGCAGCCGCCGCTGATCCTGGCTTCCCCTGTTCCGGCCCAGCACATAGAATCCGGGCACGATTTATGCCTCGCCCGATGGGTGGTCCGGCAGACAGTTAAAGTGAAATCTAAAGATTTCGCTTCAACCGACGATATTTGCTACATTGCAAGCATTAAGACAGCGCAATTCAAGGGGTGAGGAATTGAAAAGATCATTGCTGCTCCTGATTTTGACGGCCTTCCTGGCATCACCCATGGTGCTCCCGCCGGAGGCGGAGGCCGCAAGTCGTACCCAGGACAAGACCCACAAGGTCAAGGCCGGCAAGGCCAAATCCAAGACCGCGAAAACCAGGAAGGCGAAATCCAAGAAGGTCTCTCTGAAATCGGCCAGGAAAGGCTTCAAGGCCGGCAAACGCGCCAGGGTGGCGGCCGTAAACCCGAACACCCCCCTGCGGACGCTGAAGCTTTCCTATGACAACGCCTGGCAGGACAGCGATCTGGACCTGAAATCCGCCGCCGCCCTGGTGGTGGACCAGAAGAGCGGCGAAGCGCTCTATGCCAAGAATGTCGAAGTGGCCACGCCCATCGCCTCCATCACCAAGCTCATGACCGCCATGGTCACCCTGGACGCCCGCCTGCCCCTGGATGAGGAAATCGTCATCAGCGCCGACGATATGGACCGACTCAAGGGCACCGGCTCCCGCCTGGCCCTGGGAACCCGACTGACGCGCGAGGAGTTGCTGCATCTCGCCCTCATCGCCTCCGAAAACCGCGCCGCCGCCGCCCTTTCCCGCGCCTACCCGGGGGGGCGCGATGCCTTCATCGCCGCCATGAACCGCAAGGCCCAGGAGATCGGCATGAAGCAGGCGCATTTCGTCGATGGTACCGGCCTCAACAGCAACAATCGGGCCACCGCCTCTGATCTGGTGAAGATGGTGGATGCCGCCTACCAATACCCCGCGATCCGCCAGATCAGCACCTCCGGCAGCTACGATGTGTCGGTACCGGGACGCAAGGTGGTCCGCGTCAAGGAAAAGGGCAAGGTCAGGCGCGTGGCCCGGAGCGTGACCCGCCAGGTCGCCTTCCAGAACACCAACAGCCTGACCCGCAGCCAGGACTGGAATATCGGCGTTTCCAAGACCGGCTACATCAACGAGGCGGGACGTTGCCTGGTGATGCAGGCCAGCATCGCGGAGAGAAAGGTCATCATCGTGCTGCTGGATTCCTGGGGAAAATGGAGCCGCATCGGCGATGCCCAGCGCATCAAGAAATGGCTGGAAAAGGATAACCAGGTCGCCAGCCGAAGCCATCGGCATTCCGCCTGAATACCCGGCTGGTCATTTTCTCTCAACGAAACAAGCGGCCGAGGCCGCTTGTTTCGTTTCCATCCCGCGTGAAACGGCTTCCCATGCGGCTTTCGGACCTGAAGATATCAAAAAAATTTGATGGCCATCAAGGAAGCGACCCCTGGCCCATTCCTACTATCGGTGCCCTGATGGCGGATGTGGGTTTTCCACGTCTGTTGTGTCATGAAGGAGGAGACAATGCGTAGTAGCTTGATGATTGCCATGGCGGCCCTCGGGTTCGCCGCCCACCCGGCCTACGCCGGCCCCACGGAAGATCTGGCCCGCACCTGCAACGCCTGCCATGGCGTCAACGGCGTATCCGTCGGCCCGTCCATGCCCAGCATCGGCGGCCTGCCCGAAGCCTATCTGAAGAACCTCATGCTGCAGTGGAAGAGCGACGAGCGCTACTCCGGCACCATGGGCCGCCACTTCAAGGGCTACACCGAAGCAGAACTGTCCGCCCTGGCCACCTACTTCTCCAAGCTGCCCTGGGTGCCCGTGGTGCAGAAGGCCGATGAAAAGATCATTGCGCAGGGCAAGGCCGCCAGCGACCGCTGCGAGACCTGCCACGGTGCCACCGGCAGCACGCCGGACGACGCCGAGACGCCCAAGATCAACGGCCAGTGGGCCGACTACATGCATCTTGAAATGATGAAGTACCGCACCGAAGCGGCCAAGATGCCGCACAAGAAGATGCGTGGCAACGCCAAGAAGCTGGCGGACGAGGATGTGGCCGCCGTGGCCAAGTACTACGCCGCCCAGCCCAAGTAAGGAGACCAGAATGAGCTTCAATCGTCGTGAATTCCTCAAGACCCTTGCCACCACTTCGGTGATCGTTCCCTTTTCCGCGCGCACCGCGCACGCCGCCGGCAAGGCGCGTATCGTGATTATCGGCGGTGGCTACGGCGGCGCCACCGCCGCCAAGTACTTCAAGCTGGCCGAGCCCTACCTGGACGTGACCCTGGTGGAGAAGCTGACGACCTTTACCTCCGGACCCCTGTCCAACGAAGTCATCAGCGGCCACGGCAAGATCGAAAACATTCAAACCGGCTATGATGGCCTCAAGAAGCGCGGCATCAACGTCATCACCAACGAAGCCGTGGCCGTCGATCCCGTCAAGAAGACCGTCACGCTCAAGGACGGCAAGACCCTGAGCTACGACTATCTGGTGATGTCCCCCGGCATCGACTTCAACTATGCGGCCATCGAAGGCCACAGCGAAGAACTGGCCAAAACCAGCCACCCGCACGCCTGGGTGGCCGGGCCCCAGACCCTGGCCCTGAAGAAGCAGCTGGAAGGCATGAAAGACGGCCAGACCTTCGTCCTCAGCGTGCCGCCCGGCCCCTTCCGTTGCCCGCCCGGCCCCTACGAGCGCGCCTCCCAGGTGGCCAGCTACTTCAAGCACCACGGCATGATGAAGTCCAAGGTGCTGATCGCCGACGCCAACGACTCCTTCTCCAAGAAGGCCCTGTTCGAGCAAGCATGGCAAAGGCACTACCCCGGCATGATCGAATGGGTGGCGGGCGCCGCCGGCGGCAAGGTGGTCAAGTTCGACGCCAAGACCAACACCGCCTCCAGCGACTTCAACGACTTCAAGGGCGACGTGGTCAACATCATCCCGCCGCACCACGCCGGCAACATCGCCAAGAGTACCGGCCTCACCAACGACAAGGGCTGGTGCACCGTGGACATGCTCACCATGGAATCCACCGTGCACAAGGACATCTACGTGGTGGGTGATTCCACTGTTCATGGCGAGCTGCCGGTGTACGGCGCGCCCAAGTCCGCCCACATGGCCAATACCCAGGCCAAGGTCGCGGTCGGAGCCATCATCGCCAAGCTCAATGGCGTGGCCGCGCCCGAGCCCTTCTTCGTCAACACCTGCTACAGCGTGGCCGCTGACGACTGGGGCTTCTCGGTGGTGCACATCTACCGGGCCAGGGACGGCAAGCTGATCTATGACACCAAGGCCGGCGGCATCAGCCCGGTGACCATGTCCGACGAGTCCCTGCTCAAGCTGCAGCGCAAGCTGGAGTCGGAATATGTCGAAGGCTGGCTGAAGAACATCATGGCGGACGCCTTCGCCTGATC
>WBZT01000602.1_pt1 | contig 28580 bp, 30 predicted proteins | sample 5204241 | NCBI WGS metagenome assembly WBZT01 (sample SAMN12344358, study PRJNA552823) | activated sludge metagenome | biome: Activated sludge suspended growth; feature: Nitrification reactor; material: Wastewater; isolation source: activated sludge from nitrification reactor of wastewater... | reverse complement strand
AGATCCTGGAGCTTTACATCAACCAGATTTACCTGGGCCAACGCGCTTATGGTTTCGCCGCCGCCGCACAAGTGTATTTCGGCAAACCACTGAAAAAACTCAACACAGCGGAGTTCGCCATGCTGGCGGGCCTGCCCAAGGCACCCTCCCGCTACAACCCATTTGCTAACCTGAAACGTGCCGAACAACGCCAGCGTTATGTTTTACGACGCATGCATGACCTGAACTTCATCGATGATAAAGAGTACGACGCCGCACTGGATTACAAGCTGAAATTCAAGACCAGCCGTCAATCCACCGATCTGGCGGCAGATTACGTGGCTGAAACGGTGCGGCAAGAACTGTATGACCGTTATCAGGAAAGCATTTACAGCAGCGGCATCAAGGTGGTGACCACCATACTCAAGAAAAATCAGGAAGCGGCCAATGCCGCCGTACTGCAAGGCATACTGGATTACGACCGGCGGCACGGGTACCGCGGCCCGGAGGGTATGGTTCACCTGGATCGTGCTGGTAGCACCAGTCTTGAAGACTTGATGGACGATGCGCTGGACAATGTAGAGACTTTTGGCGGATTAATTCCCGGGGTGGTGTTGGATGCCAATCCCAAGCAAGTGCGGGTTTATCGTGGCAAAGGAATGACGGAAACCATCAGCGGTGAGGAATTAAGTCAACTCGCCAAAGTGTTGACCGACCCCAAAACGCCAGAAAAACAGAAAATCAAGCGTGGTTCGATTGTCCGCTTGCTGCAAGCGGATAATGGCAAGTGGCGCATTACGCAACTGCCGCAAGTCGAGGCCTCACTGGTCGGGGTTGACCCTAAGTCTGGCGCAATCCGGGCTTTGGTGGGTGGCTTTGACTTCACCCGCAACAAGTACAACCACGTCAGCCAAGCTTGGCGGCAACCTGGCTCCAGCTTCAAACCCTTTATCTATTCCGCCGCGCTCGAAAAAGGCATCACCGCTGCCAGCGTCATCAACGATGCGCCACTGACCATCAGTGCAGCAGAAACTGGCAGTGGCTCGGCGTGGGAACCACGCAACTTCGACGGCAAGTTTGAAGGCCCCATGCGATTAAGGACAGCCCTGACCAAATCCAAGAACCTGGTTTCCATCCGCATCCTGCAGCATATCGGCGTAGATTACGCGCGCGACTATATCCAGCGCTTTGGCTTCTCACCCAAGCAGCACCCGCCCTACCTCACCATTGCCCTCGGCGCGGGCTCGGTAACACCGTTGCAGATGGCGGGCGCTTATTCCGTTTTCGCCAACGGTGGCTACCGCGTGCAGCCCTACCTGATCAGCAGCATTACCGACAGCAAAGGCAAACTCATCAGCCAGGCCCAACCGGCTATCGCCGGGCGTAACGCCGAGCGGGTGATCGACCCCAGAAATGCATTCATCATGACCAGCATCATGCAAGACGTAGCCCGCATCGGCACAGCCGCCAAGGCTCGTGAACTGGGGCGCTATGACCTGGCGGGCAAAACCGGCACGACCAACAACCTGGTGGATGCCTGGTTTGCAGGGTTCAATCCCTCGCAGGTTGCCATTGCCTGGATTGGCTATGACCAGCCTCGCACGCTGGGCAACCAGGAAACCGGCGGCCATGCCGCGTTACCGATGTGGATCAGCTATATGGGCAAAGTGCTGCAAGGGGTGCCGGATGAGCCCTATCCAGTGCCGGATGGCGTGGTACAGGTACGTGTAGACCCGGCCACTGGGATGCGGCGTGATGACGAAGCAGGCGGGCTATTCGAGTATTTTTATCAGGAATATGTGCCGCCTGATGCCGGAGGAGATTCGAGTAGCAATGTTGTGGGCGGCGAAAAACCGGCTGGCGCAGCCAGCAACGCTCCGGTGGATGAGGATCAACTGTTCTGATGGGCAAGGATACCTCTCGTCAGCGTACCGTGATCGCCCAGCAGGCTGCCCGCCTGATGGCAGAGGAAGGGATTGCCGATTACGCCTTTGCAAAACGCAAAGCTGCACGGCAACTTGGCCTGGGAGATATGCACAGCCTCCCGGGTAATACTGAAATTGAGGCCGCTCTCAGAGAATACCAGGAGCTCTATCATGCTGATGAACAACCTCAGCAACTCCAGTTATTGAGAGAAGATGCATTAGCCGTCATGCGCTTACTGGATCGCTTCGATCCTCATCTTACCGGTTCGGTACTGGATGGCACTGCGGGCCGTTACGCCCAGACAGAAATTCATTTGTTTGCTGACAGTGACAAAGAGGTGGAAATTTTCCTGTTAAATAATAAAATACCCTACCATAATGAAGAGCATAGCTATCATATGGGTAGCGAACGGCGTAAAACGCCGGTTTTTGTTCTGGATGGAACGCATGGCATTATCAAGCTCAGCGTTTTTTCATCCAGCGATCCACGCGCAAGCGTCAGGGGCGCCAGCAAGCCGCCCCAGCGGGCCGCAACCAAGGTTGTGGAAAATTTACTGACTCAGGCTTAATAAAAATGGCAGAACTCTCACTCAACCAGCAGAAATTTAAACAACTCTCGGTGCCCGATCAGGAAGAATACCGGGTCACTAACCGCGTTGAAATCATCCGCGCCTTGCGTGGCGTTATTCAGCATCGCGCCCCGGTGAACGCTTTTTTCAACGCCGATAATGACATGGTGTTAACCAGCATCATCGCTGTAGATTCCGACAACGACCTGGTTTACCTGGATTATGGCCCCAATGACACTCTTAACCGGCGCATGACACAGGGTGAGGTGACATTTATGTCCTCACCTGGCAGCGTCAAGCTGCAATTTTTTGTTCCAAGAGTGGCGATGACCACTTATGACGGCATGCCGGCCTTCCGTATGCCTGTCCCATCCAAAATGCTGCTGTTGCAGCGCCGTGAATACCACCGTGTGGACACCCCGGTTGCCAATCCATTGATCTGCGAAATTCCCAATCCTGGTGGCGGTGCCCCGCTGAAACTGCCACTGGCGGACATCAGTGTGGGGGGCATCAGCATTGCCATCGGCAACACTGCGGCTGACCAGCTCTTCCCCAAAGGCAGCATCATTCCAGGGTGTCGTGTCGGCATCCCGGAAATGGGTGTGTTGGAAGTTACTTTGAATGTGCAGGCAGTGTTTCCCATCACCCGCAAGGATGGCGTCAAGGTACCGCACATGGGTTGTGCATTTGTAGATTTGCGCCTGCCCTATGAGTCCATGATTCAGCGCTATATGATCAAGCTGGAACGCCAGCAGATGGCCAACCGCTAACCAGCCCTTCCAGCCCGGCTACTGCTTGAGGAGTCGGGCTGCTTCCAGCGCGTAATAAGTCAGTATCCCATCTGCCCCCGCGCGCTTGAACGCGAGCAGGGCTTCCATCAGGCAAGCTTCTTCATCCAGCCAGCCGTTTTGTGCGGCGGCCTTGAGCATGGCGTATTCCCCGCTCACCTGATAGGCATAAGTCGGCACACCGAATTCCTGCTTCACCCGGCGCACAATGTCCAGATAGGGCATGCCGGGCTTGACCATCACCATGTCCGCGCCCTCCTCGATATCGAGCGCCACTTCACGCAGTGCCTCGTCGGAATTGGCCGGATCCATCTGGTAGGTAAACTTGTTGCCCTTGCCCAGATTAGCTGCGGAGCCCACCGCATCGCGGAACGGGCCGTAGAAGCTGGAAGCGTATTTGGCGGAGTAAGCCAGGATACGGGTATGAATGAAACCGTCGAACTCCAGCGCCTGGCGGATGGCGCCGATACGCCCATCCATCATGTCGGAAGGCGCCACCACATCTGCCCCGGCCGCCGCGTGGCATAAGGCCTGGCGCACCAGTACGGAAACGGTTTCGTCGTTCAGCACGTAGCCGTTATCGTCTATCAAGCCATCCTGGCCGTGGCTGGTATAAGGATCAAGCGCAATATCTGTGATAACCCCGAGTTCGGGGAATTGGCTTTTCAGCGCCTTGATAGTGCGCGGCACCAACCCGTTATCGTTATAGGCTTCGGCAGCATCCAACGATTTCAACGACTGATCCACCACCGGAAACAGCGCCAACGCCGGGATACCCAGCTTCACGCATTCTGCCGCCGTTTTCAGCAGCACATCAATGCTCTGGCGCTGCACACCAGGCATGGAGGCTACGGCCTCGGTACGGTTCTGCCCATCGAGCACAAACACCGGATAAATCAGGTCATTGGCCGTCAGCACATTCTCGCGCATCAACCGACGCGAAAACTCATCACGGCGCATGCGGCGCGGGCGGGTGGAGGGATATTTTCCGACGGTCATGATGATTCCTTATGCAAAAACCCGCGCCAGCTCGGCACCAGGGTCTGGCTGGCGCATGAATGCCTCGCCGACCAGAAAGGTATGGACATCGTGGCTGCGCATCAGTGCCACATCTTCCGGGGTGAAAATACCGCTTTCGGTGACCACAATACGACCCTTGGGAATGCGTTCGAGCAAGCCCAGCGTCGTATCCAGCGTCACATCAAAAGTCCGCAGGTTGCGGTTGTTGATACCGACCAGTGGCGTATCCAGCTGCAGGGCCAGATCCAGTTCTTCGCCGTCATGCACTTCCACCAGCACGGCCATGCCCAGATCATGCGCCAGGGTTTCCAGTTCCTTCATGCGCGCCAAGTTGAGGGCAGCAACAATCAATAAAATACAATCAGCACCCATGGCCCGTGCTTCATACACCTGATAAGGGGCAATCATGAAGTCCTTGCGCAACACTGGCAAATCACAGGCGGCCCGAGCTTGTTTGAGGTATTCCGCATTGCCCTGGAAATACTGCTCATCCGTCAGTACAGACAAACAAGCCGCACCACCTTTTTCATAACTGGCGGCAATCTCGGCTGGGCGGAAATCCTCGCGGATAACGCCTTTGGACGGGCTGGCTTTCTTGATCTCGGCAATCACGGCAGGTTTATTTGCAGCGATTTTTGCGCGAATTGCACCCACAAAATCACGGGGGCTCGATGCATTGCTGGCTTCGTTGCGCATCATCACCAATGGCAACTTTTCCATTGCCGCCGTGACTTCACCATGCTTGGTATCAAGAATTTTTTGCAGAATATCTGACATGTTTAAACCTGTTGCCCGGACAGGGCGATCAATTGTTCCAGCTTGTTTTTGGCTGCGCCGCTATCAATCACTTCTGCGGCCTTGTGGATACCCTCTTGCAGACTTGTCGCCACATCCGCCGCATAGATGGCAGCACCCGCGTTCAGCAGCACAATGTCGCGCGCCGGGCCAGTTTTCCCGTTCAATACATCCAGAATAATCGCCTTGGACTCCCCGGCATTTTGCACCTTGATGCTCTCGGCCTGATGCACACGTATGCCGAACTGTGCCGGGTTGAGCATGTACTCGCTTACCTTGCCGTCCTTGAGTTCTGCCACATAGGTATCACCGGCAAAGGAAATTTCATCCATGCCGTCAGCGCCATGCACCACCAGCACATGCTCACTGCCAAGCTGTTGCAGAACTTGCGCCAACTTGCTGGTTAATGCACGGTCGAATACCCCCATGACCTGCCGCTTGGCTCCGGCGGGATTAGTCAGAGGGCCCAGCAGGTTGAACAGGGTGCGCACCCCTAGTTCACGCCGCACCGGCGCGGCATGTTTCATCGCGCTATGGTGATTGGGGGCAAACATGAAACCGATGCCGATCTGGTTGACGCTGCTGGCAACCTGTTCCGGTGTGAGGTTGACATTCACCCCCAGCGCTTCCAGCACATCGGCACTGCCGCAGGTGGAAGACACGGAACGCCCGCCGTGCTTGGCGACTTTTGCCCCGGCAGCCGCAGCAACAAACGCGGAAACGGTGGAAACATTAAAGGTCTGGATGCCGTCCCCGCCCGTGCCGCAGGTATCCACCAGATGGCTCGTATCGGCAATCGCCACCTTGGTGGAAAGCTCGCGCATCACCTGGGCGGCGGCGGTAATTTCATCCACCGTTTCACCTTTCATCCGCAGCGCCACCAGCACAGCGGCAATTTGTGCGGGCGTCAGTTCCCCCGCCATCACTTGGCGCATCAGCGCCAGCATCTCGTCACGCGGCAGGTCTATGTGATCCAGCAGCTTGGTAAGCGCAGTTTTGAACATCAGTAGGCGGTCAGGAAATTACGCAGCATGTCATGCCCATGCTCGGTCAGGATGGACTCCGGGTGGAACTGCACGCCTTCGATGGGCAGCGTCTTGTGGCGCACGCCCATGATTTCGCCGTCGTCCGTCCATGCGGTCACTTCCAGGCAATCCGGGCAGGTTTCGCGCTCAATCACCAGCGAGTGATAACGGGTTGCGGTAAATGGATTCGGCAGGCCTTTAAAAACGCCCTTGTCCAGATGTGACACCAGCGAAGTCTTGCCGTGCATCACCTGCTTGGCATGGATGATGTTGCCGCCGAAAGCCTGACCTATGCTCTGGTGGCCCAGGCACACGCCCAACAGCGGCACCTTGCCAGCAAACTCCTTGATCAGCGGCACCGAGATGCCTGCCTCGTTCGGCGTACATGGGCCGGGGGAAATCACGATGTGGCGCGGCTTAAGCTCAGCCACTTTGGCCAGGTCAATTTCGTCGTTGCGGTACACCACAACCTCCTGCCCCAGCTCGCCGAAATACTGGACGAGGTTGTAGGTGAAGGAATCGTAGTTGTCGATCATCAGCAGCATAAAACACCCAAGGCTTTGAAGCGCAATCAATTAAAGGCTGCCATTATCCGCTCCCTTGCAGGCTCATGGCAATCATTCACATGGGATAATGGGTCTATGCAAGCAATCATGATCCAGGGCACCACCTCAGACGCCGGCAAAAGCACACTGGTCGCCGGCTTATGCCGCGTACTGCATCGCAAGGGCATCCGCGTTGCGCCCTTCAAACCCCAAAACATGGCGCTCAATTCCGCCGTGACCGTGGATGGCGGCGAAATTGGCCGCGCACAGGCAGTACAAGCCATGGCCTGCGGCCTGGAGCCACACTCCGACATGAACCCGGTGCTGCTCAAACCCACCAGCGACCAGATCGCGCAAGTCATTATCCACGGCAAACCCCGCTTCAACCTTGGGGCGGGTGAATACCATGATTACAAGACCACGGCGATGCAGGCCGTGCTGGAATCCTGGCAGCGTTTGGCCGCGCAATATGACTGCCTGATTGTGGAAGGCGCAGGCAGCCCGGCAGAAATCAACCTGCGTCAGGGCGACATCGCCAACATGGGCTTTGCCGAAGCCGTGGATATTCCGGTCATCCTGATCGCCGACATTGATCGCGGCGGGGTGTTTGCCCACATCGTCGGCACGCTGGCATTGCTCTCCGAGAGTGAGCGCCAGCGCATCATCGGCTTTGTCATCAACCGCTTCAGGGGCGACATCGCCCTGCTGCAACCCGGACTGGACTGGCTGGAAAAGGAAACCGGCAAGCCGGTGCTGGGCGTGCTGCCCTATCTGCACGGCCTGCACATCGAGGCGGAAGATGCGATACCGTCTACTCCTTCCCCCTCCCAAGGGGAAGGCCGGGATGGGGGTAACACGGTGGCTAATGGCGCTTTCAACCCCCACCCCAACCCTCCCCCTGAAAAGGGGAGGGAAATCTTGCGCGCGATCGTCCCCATCCTCCCCCGCATCAGCAACCACACGGATTTTGATGCACTGCGCCTGCACCCGGGGGTGGATTTCCGCTTTATTGCCCCTAACGAACCCATTCCGCCCGCCGACCTCGTCATCCTCCCCGGCAGCAAAAACGTGCGGGGAGACCTGGAATTTTTAAGGGCACAAGGCTGGGAGGCGGCCATCCAACGCCACCTGCGCTACGGTGGAAAACTTATCGGCATCTGCGGCGGCTTCCAGATGCTGGGCTGCACCATCCACGACCCACAAGGCTTGGAAGGCACCCCCGGCAGCAGTGCCGGGTTAGGCTTGCTGGAAATGGAAACCACGCTGGAAAACGAAAAACAACTTGCACGGATAAAAGGAAAGCTGGCTTTCGCCGGTGCCGCGCTCACCGGTTATGAGATTCACATGGGAGTCAGTACCGGTAAAGCGCTCGAACACCCCGCAGTTTGGCTGGACAATCAGCCCGAAGGCGCCATTTCCACGGACGGACAGATTTTGGGCACCTACCTGCATGGCCTGTTCGATCACCCGCAAGCCTGCGCGGCCTTGTTGGATTGGGCTGGATTGGAGCCACAAGATACGGCGTTTGATTACACGGCACTAAGGGAGGATGGGCTTAACAGGCTGGCAGATGCGCTGGAAATATATCTAGATTGGGGGAAGCTACACCTTGCTTTTCTTGAATAGCATTTCTGGATTTAAGCCACCAAATCGAAAGCTGATCCAGTCATCATCTTCGTGATCACTCTTTTCTAACACTGCTTCATCTATCATCATCCCTTGGCTATTAATGCGTCGAAATTGTTCAACTAATTCTGGATGACCGCGTGCAAACTCTTCGTAGCTTATTTCGCCAGCTAGAAGTTTCTGCAAAGTAAGTGCTGAAAATTTCAAGCTTCGGTCTGTCATAGAATAGCCTCCATAAAAACGAGGGAATTTACATACTGAGCTTGCGCACCTTGGAGTATTTTGTGGTGACGGAAGATGCGTGAGCGCCTCATTTAATGCCCTGACAAATTCAGGTGTTTTCAAATAGGGATCGGCGTATTTTGCGTATTCAATATCGGTCCTTAATCTTTTGGTTGGTCGGGACAGGATTTCATGAACTTGTTCCACGACAATCCAAACAACTGCATGAATCCGACGTCCTTTAGCTTTGACACCTTCCTGCCATACTAAATCACCTAACATGCGTTTCTCTTGCCCATTAAGAAAAAGCCCTACGATGTCGCGCATGTTGACTTGACCTGTGGTGCGACCGTAGTTTGATCGCAAAGCATTACAATCGTTATCACAGATAAACAAGATCGAGGGATGAGTTAATCCACTTTTACGAATTTGATCCTCTTTGCAACGCAAGGCATCTACAAGTGGGCGATGCTGATTGCTTTTGGGTATTGTGTAAGAGCGATAACTACTACTGGTGAAAGAACCAGAAGCAGATAGAGGCCAATAATTAATCTTGCTGGAAGCCCCTCGTGCTTCAAAAACATAGGTATGTTTCACCAAAGGAGATTGCTTTATCAGCTGTACAAAAGCTAGAAATTCGGGTTCCTTAAAAAACGCGTCAAGTTCTTGCTTGGACGGTATTGCAAGAATTACCCCAGTATCGTTCTCTGTTGCCCCAAGTTCAAAACTTAAATGGCCGTTCAGATTCTGTTTTTTAGTAATTAATCGTAGTCGAGATGAAAACTCTTCAACTGGATTATTTGTATGTAAGTAGCCATCCGATAGACATGTAACTTCAACAATTATGGGATGCTCATAGGGTGTCCAAAGAAAGTCTGGGTTACCAGCCCTTTGTGTGCCTAAGTCTTCAATCTTTCCGACTTGCTGTAATGCAAATCCAATGGCTACTTCCCATTCAGCTGGTCGCCCCTTGTTTTGATTCCAAGCCAAATGATTTTCGAGTTCTTTGAGTCGTGTGCTTTCAATGACCGGGATGCTGCTATCCAGCATTTTCCTGACATTGCGTCGCCCAAAAATCATCTTTAATGAAAATCCTCTTCCCGCTGGTGACGCACCGCCAAGATAGTGACTGTCCCGCTATCCTCAATCTCAAACAGGGCCACATATCCCGCACTGCCGAACGGGATCAGCAGTTCACGCAAGAAATGGTTTTCCTCGGAAGCCTTCCGACATGAAAACGGGAAGGTTTGTAACAGTGCGGCGGCTTGATCCATAACCTCAAGCATTTTCATGGCGGTTGCGACATCCTGCTCAAGCCAGAAGTCGAAAAGACGATCAATGTCTTTCTGCGCTTCTATTGCATAGCGAATACGGAACGCCACCTTATTTGTTTTCTGCCAGCTTTTTTGCCAGTTTGGCGTTTAATCCAGCCATCACTTCTTCGTGGGTGTAATAAATTCCGGTGCGCTTGGCTTCTTCCCGTGCGGCTAAACCCCGCGCGATAAACTCCTGCTGGAAGCGGCGGCGCTCGATTTGGGCGCGGATGGATTGTTCGACGAAGCCGGACAGAGTTTCACCTTGTTGCAGTACGCTCTCGGCCGCTTCGCGGAGTTCCGGGGCGACCCTTAACGAGGGAATGGTGGCGGTTTTCATGAGGGCATCCTTTTGCGTTGCATTTGCAATGCAGTATGGGTTATTTCAGCGTCAGAGGCAATCCTGCTGCCGTGAATATCACCGAATCGCACAGCTTTGCCACCGACTGATTCAACCTGCCTTGCTCATCCTGAAAGCGGCGGTTGATTTCGCCCAGCGGCACAATGCCCATACCCACTTCATTGCTGACCAGGATGATCTCTCCCGGCAGGCTAGGCAATGTATCCAGCAGCGCCTGCCGTTCGTTTTCCCAACTTTTGTCTTGCGGCGGTTTGCAATCTTCGCAAATCCACTGCGCCAGCCACAGGGTCAGGCAATCTACCAGCAGGCAGCTTTCCGGTTTGGCGTGTTGTTTCAGCGCCTCTGCAAGGAAAAAGGGTTCTTCCACCAGCGCCCAATGCGCGGGGCGGCGCTGCTGGTGGTGGCTGATGCGCTGGGCAAACTCACTGTCGTAAACCTGGGCGGTGGCGATGTAGGTGACCGGCAGGTCGCTTTCAATCGCCAGCCGTTCGGCGTAGGCGCTCTTGCCGGAGCGCGCACCGCCAAGGATGAGGGTTTTCACAGGTCTATGCCCGGCTGCGCCTTGATGCCGGCGCGCCAAGCATGTTTGATGTCCATGATTTCACTGACGGTGTCGGCGGCATCCAGCAGCGCCTGGGAGGCGGCACGGCCGGTGACCACCACATGCTGCATGGGCGGCCGGGCGGCAATGTCGGCCAGCACTTGCGCCGCGTCCAGATAGCCGTAATTCATGGTGTAGGTGAGTTCGTCGAGGATGACCAGGTGGAAGGACGGGTCGGAGAGCATCTTTTTTGCCACTTCCCAGCCCTCCCGGGCCTTCTGGATATCACGCTCACGGTCTTGCGTATCCCAGGTGAAGCCCTCGCCCAGTACGTGCCATTCCACATTGGGAAAATTACGGAAAAAGGCTTCTTCACCGGTATCAGACCGCCCCTTGATGAACTGGGCCACGCCCACTTTCATGCCGTACCCCAGGGCGCGGGCGGCCATGCCAAAAGCCGAGGAGGATTTGCCCTTGCCGTTGCCGGTGAGCACCAGCAGCAGGCCTTTTTCCTGGTCGGCTTGCTGGATGGCGGCGTCTATCACCGCTTTTTTGCGCGCCATGCGGTCGGCATGACGCGCATTTTTATCCTGCGACATCAGGCGGTTTGTGAACGGCGGGTAGCATTGAGGCTAGAGTAAGTACGCTGTGCAACCCAGGCAGCAGCCAGGTACATCAGGGTGTAACCGAGGTAAGCAGGGAAGTATTCCCAGCCGTGTTGCAACACTTCCCACAGCGAGGCTTCAGGGAATTTGCCCGAAAACAGGTAAAAGCTATGGGTAGACAGCACAAACGCCACGGATGTGGTGAGGGTGGCAACCGCAGCATAAGGCCCTGCGCCAAAGGCTTCACCGCGACGTGCCAGCCAGCGGCCGCCCAGCCACATCACGGCATAGGTTGGGAGTAATGCCCAATAGGCTGGCGACAGGCAGTAGCTGGAAACGCCCGCCACGCCAACGGCAAAAGCATCGACAGCCACACAGGTGGCAAACAGCGTGGCAAACCATGCGCCACGACGGAGCAGCAAGCCGCCCAGCAGCATGATGGCCAAGGTGGCGTCTGGCAGGCTGAATGCTGTGCCTACGTGGCTGCCGCGGGTGGCGATCATTACTATCAACAGGCCAATGGCGATCAAGAGTTGTTTGCGTGTCACAGAAAACATTGTTATTTCCCCTTTCAATAATTCAATAACGGCATTGTAAACCAGCATTGTTGGCTACATTACTTGAAATCATATTTAACTCCGACAAACGCAGTACGACCATCGGCCGGAAAGTAGAAGTAGTCTGATCTGAACGTACTGTAGAGCCCATACGGCGCATAACGCTTGTCCAGCAGATTGAGCGCAGTGAGGTTGACCTGGAATGGTTTCACATCCCAGGAAGCACGAAGGTCAGCCGTGACGTAGGCCGGCAGTTGCTGGCGAATATGCGTAAAGTCACCGCTAATGTGGCGTTGCCCCACGTAATTAAGCTGGGCAGTGTAGCTGCCCAACGTGGCGCTGTTCCAGCCGATTTGCGCCGTGGCCTTGTTGGTTGGCACCATGGGGAGTTGTTTGCCGTCATAGGCCCCTGAACGAAATTCGGCATCGGTATAGGTATAAGCCAACCGCGTGCGCCACTGGCTGTTGATGTTCCAGGTGAGGTCAACCTCGGCCCCCTGATGCCGACTCGGATCGAAGTTGACATTGGCAAAGGTGTTGGCGTCGTAGCCAATCTCATCCTTGACGTCCATGCGGTATAGGGCGACCTGCCCGCCCAGGCTGCCCGCATGGAAGTAGGCGCCGATTTCATTATTGCGAGCGCGTTGGGGGCGAATGTCGCCGCCGAACACCGGGTTGCCGGTAAACGGATCGAAGGCAAACAATTCGTCAGTGTTGGCAAAGCGGAAGCTGGTGCCGGTTTTGCCATAAACGCTCCAGGCATCAGTCTGGTAATGCAGCCCGAGGTCGTAAATGCTGCGGGTGCGGCTGGATGCACCGCTAAATGCAGGCAGGAAAAATAGCGGGTAAGCATCCTGCTGTGCCTGCTGCTTCATGTTCTGGCGACGACCGCCCAAAGTCACGCTCCAGTTCTCATTCAACAGGGTTGTGTTCTGGAAATAGAATGCCCGGCTGATTTGTCTTGCACTCTGGGAGGCGTATGTTGTGCTTTCGGAATCCACTTCTCCATGATAATAGTCAACGCCCACTGTGGTTTCGCTCTTGAGTGCGCCCAAACCATGACGCCACAGGATACGCGGGGTGAACGATGCAGTACGCACCGTGCGATCAATGACAGAACCGAAAGAAACATTGTCAGAGCGCTGGTCTTCACCGGCAAAAGCCAGCTCTGCGCTCAAGTCCAGCGTGTCGGATAGCGCCAGTGAAACACCCGGCCGCAAGCGGTAACCCTCTTTTTCCTGGGTGTCATCCGGCGTGCGGGCAAGTTTGGGATTGTTACGGAACACGCGGCTGCTGATACTGCCGGGCAAGCCGTAATCGTCGCGATACGCCGCATAATCAATAAACACCTCGCCCGCTGCTGGCAGGTTGAGCGCCCCCCGCCCGGACAGGGAGATTTGGCGGCTTTGCGAATTCTGGCGCCAGCCTGAAGTGTCGGAGCTATGCACAAAAGCGTTTAAATATCCCGGCTCGCCACCGGCTGTTACAGCGCCATCCAGCGATTGGTAGCCATAGCTGCCAAGTGTGGCGGTGATATTGGCTTCCGTCCGGTCAGACTTTTTGGTAATAAGGTTGATCACACCACCCGTGGCACGATCTCCGAACAACACACCACCCGCACCGCGAATCACTTCAATACGCTCAATCGCGCGCATCGGCACCGTTGACCACTGGATGCTGCTTTGATCAACCGTGTTCAAGCGCTGGCCATCAAGCAGAATCAGTGCATTACTGGCGCCGCCATCGCCAAAACCCCGCATATCAATGCCCGCATCCAGCCCCGCGCTGCCATAAAGCGAGGTAACCCCGATGCCGGCAAGCGTGCCCAGGGTATCCGGAATATTAGTGGAGGGGGTATTTTCAATATCCTGGCGGCTAATCACACTGATGCTGGCGGGAATGCGCGCCGCATGATCAGGGAACCGGGTGGTAGTGACAACCACCGGGTCGGTATTGATGGTTTCTGCGGCGGTGGAAATAGAAGAAAACAAGACGGCAAGCAGTGCTATGCCTGAAGTATGGCGAAACATGTGAACAATCTCCCTTTACGCAAACGTCCCCGCATGCGTGGTTAAATAGGGAAACACCCAAGGAAAGGTAAGGTCAGAGAGGAGAACTCGCTGTCCGAACACCGTCACCCCGCGGTATTTCCAACTGGGTTCACAGGCCGGTCTCCGGGCTTGTGAGTCTTGGTTTGCCGCCTTCCCGGTTTACCCAGTGGCTTGTTGGCAAACCCGCACTCACTTACCGTTGCGGGGGCAGCACAGGCATTGTCTGGAACACCAAACGCACCTGTTTCCCGTTTCATCCCTGCACCCGGATGGGTAGAGGGACACCTGAAAACGTGGGGAGATTATAGCCTTGATCCTGAAAAAATCAGGATCAATTTTTGTGTTCAGCAGCCGATAACATGCTGTAATACTTTCAGAAAATCATCTTAGCAGTTGACCTTGAAGCTTTTTTAAATTTATAGTGGCGCCATGGAAGACGAATTACAGACATTGGAAGACTCTTTGGAACGCTTTATCCAGCTCTGCCAACACCTGAAGGCAGAGAATCAGGAATTGCGACAGGAGCTTGCCTTAGCGCATAACAACGTGCGTCAACTCAAGGACAGTATGCTGGTCGCCAGCGACCGCTTACAGTCCATCATGCAGAAATTGCCGGAAGAAATGCTGTGAGCCGTATCAAGAACGTGGATGTTTCCATCATGGGCCGGGATTTTCGCATCGCCTGCCCGGAAGAAGAAGAGCAGGGGTTGCTGGAGGCGGTGGATTTCCTTGACCGGCGCATGTGCGAAATCCGCGATGCAGGCAAGCTAGTTGGGGCGGAACGCATCGCCATCATGGCTGCCCTCAACATTACCAATGAGTTACTGACCACCCGCACTGGCGGCATTGACATCGGTGGCCTCAAGCGTAGAATCAGAACCATGCAGGAACAGCTTGAATCGGAAATGCAAGACCAAGACAAGCTGTTTTAACAAATTGTTTCAAAGTTTCCCTGCGGTGTTCGTTGTGGCTATCATTCCTTGAACCATTCTTAAGCAATTGGTTGCGGCCTCTCAGACACTGTTGTGAGCATCTTCAAAAGATGCACCTGATGTGATCCGGTTGCGACCCCCTGACGCCTAGCGTTCAGGAGTCCGGCCAAAACGGCACTCGCGGGGAATTACTCCTTATCCGCACTTATCTCTTGATCATTAATTACCGCTAACCACGCTCTCGATTGCGTTTGTTTCGCCTTTGTTGTCGACCCATTTGACACTGATACTGTCGCCAATTTTGGCTCCCTTGAGATAAAAGGTCAGGTAAGGGTTCTTGGAGATGCCCGTTCCCCATTGGGCTTCCAACACGGTTTTGCCATTCAAGGTAGCGGTCACCAGCTGGATAAAATGGGCAGGTATAGTTTCATCGAAATCATTTTTGCGCCGCCCGGTTTCCATGGGGTGCAGCATCAGCACCTTAACCTCGGTGGTATCGCCCTTGAGGGTAGCGCGAATTTTGATCAGGTCCGCCATCAACCACACCCCCCCAGCGAAACTTTGACTTCTTTTGAAGCTTCGTAATACTTATCCCCGGCTTTAATCACCACTCTCAGCATTCCGGTTTCCGCCAGCTTGATCCGGGTGATCAGCTTGGGTTGCGCTCCATTACTGAACATGAAGTTGGCAATCAGCGGAGTCGGGTTCTTTTCGCCCAGCACAGCAATCGCTTCAGTGCCAGGGACATGACTTTCCACCTCGATTTGTACAATCGCACCATTCTCGGCGAAATCCGGGGCGACAATATCAATCAGCTCACTGGGTTGTGGTTGGTTGGCGTGCATGGCCGCCAAAGCAGCGTCCGTTTGTGTTGCCTCAAAAGCCGGTTTATTCCATAGCGCAGCAAGGGCACGCAAGGGCAGCAAGGCTATTGTGCCGGTCAATATTGCAAGGGATTTGAGCCAGGTTCTGCGGTTCATATTCTTCCTATTTAGTGGGCTCAACTATCAACTGGCGTAGCTCCTTCAACCGCGCCTCGGCAATGGAAAGCTGGTAAAAGTCCCCATCGCCGCTACGTACCGCCAGCTCCATCTGCTCCACTGCACCTTGCAGGTTATAGGAGCGGAAATAGGCTTCCCCTTGGGCCTGGTGACGCAGGAGATTCTTGTTCTGTTGCGTATAAGCCTGCGATTTTAGTTCATACAGGTAAGCATCGCCGGGAAATGTCTGTTGCTTGTCTTCCAGCAGTTTGATGGCAAGATCCGGCTGATACTGTGACAGCAACGCCTCAGCATAACCGTAAATCAAGCCCCGATGTTTGGGAAACAGGTTGAGCGCGGAGCGGTAAAGCGCCATTGCTTCGGCATTACGGTTGCGACTGAGCAGCAACTTGGCAGCCAGGTTGTCGATCATGGGGTGCCTGACGGTTTGCGTGCGTAGCTTCTCGATTTCCATTAGCGCGTCATCCGTGCGCTGATCACGCATCAGCGCTATTGCCAGCCCGTAACGCTGCGCGGCCTCCATGGAATATTTCTGCTCCGCCAGGCTATTTTCAAAATAGCGCACGGTTTCGGTAGGAGTCCCTTCCAGCGCGCGGATTTTGGCGCGTACCAAGTGAAATTCCAGACTGTCCTGCACCTGGCGATAAGGCATTTGCTCCACCCGGTTGCGCATATCGGTGATCCGCTCCGTGGTAAGCGGGTGGGTACGCAGGAAAGAGGGTGCACTGCCGTCGGAAAAACGCGTCCCTTTCATCAGGGTTTCAAAAAACGCAGGCATGGCGCGAGTATCGAAGCCGGATTTTTCCAGAATTTGCATGCCAACACGATCGGCCTCACGCTCATGCTCGCGGGTGTAATCCAGTGTTTTCTGCACCAAGCCGGCTTGCGTGGCCGTAATGGAGGCTTGCGCCAGTTGCGGGTTGGCGCGCGCCAGGAGAATACCCAGCGCCAACATGGCAAACGAAGGAATGGTATCGCGCTTCTGCTGGGCAACCATGCGTGCGATATGGCGCTGCACCACGTGGCCAATTTCGTGGGCCAGCACACTCGCCATTTCTGACTCACTGCGGGCGTTGGTAATCAGACCGGTGTGCACCCCAATAAAACCACCCGGCAGGGCAAAAGCGTTGATGGTGCGATCCTGAATGACAAAAAATGTGAAAGCCTGTCGGCTGTCCGAGCTGTTAGCCGCCAGGTGATACCCTACCGCACCCAGATAATCGGCAATTTCGATATCATTCAGGAGCTCGCCACTGCCCTGGATCTCGCGCATGACTTCCTCGCCGATACGGCGTTCGTCCTGCGGGGTGAGCACCGATTGTGCATAATCCCCCAGATCGGGCAGACCTTCGGCAAAAGCGACGGGAGTCAGCAGCAGACAGACAGTAAGCAAGAGGCGGAATTTCATGCTGCTATGATAGTGGCTGGAAGTGTTAAGTTCATTTAAGAAACGGTGGAATTATGAGCCAGTTTACCCATTTTGACGCTGCTGGGCAGGCCCACATGGTGGATGTCGCCGACAAAGCCGAAACCCGGCGCGTAGCGGTTGCAGCCGGCACCATACGCATGCTGCCACAGACATTCGCCATGATTGAAAGTGGTGATGCCAAAAAAGGCGATGTACTGGGCGTAGCGAGAATTGCGGCGATCCAGGGTTCCAAACGGACTTCCGACCTTATCCCGTTATGCCACCCCATCAGCCTGACCAAGGTAGGCGTTGAGTTCAGCCTGAACCGGGCACAATCAGAAATTACCTGTACCGTGACGGCCCAGACCGTTGGCCGCACCGGTGTGGAAATGGAAGCACTCACCGCAACCAGTGTGGCGCTGCTGACAATTTATGATATGTGCAAGGCGGTAGACCGAGGCATGACCATTTCCGGCATCCGTTTGCTGGAAAAAGATGGCGGAAAGTCTGGACATTGGGTAGCCAGCTAACCCAACCTTAACCCATCAGGCCAAGAATAAACTCCCACTCACGCGGATCCACCGGCGTGATGGAAAGCCGGTTGCCGCGTTGCAGGATGCGCATGTGCTCCAGCTCATGGTGGTTGCGTAACTCCTTGAGAGATACAAGTCGGGTTTTCTTCACCAATTTGACATCCACATTGACCCAGCGTGGATTTTCCGGGGTGGATTTCGGGTCGTAATACTTGTGGCCTTCTATAAACTGCAAACGATCCGGGTAAGCCAGTTTGCAAATCTCCACAATCCCGGCAATGCCAGGTTCATCGCAGTTGGAGTGGTAAAAAAACGCTTGGTCGCCCAGCTTCATCTGGTCGCGCATGAAATTGCGCGCCTGGTAATTGCGCACACCATACCAATCTACAGCTTGGTCGGGAAAACCGGCAAGGTCGTCAATCGAGACATCTGCCGGTTCGGACTTCATCAGCCAGTAACGCATCAATAATTTCCTAATGAGAGTTTTTTGAAAGACTAAACCTAAAAGCCCATATCGTTGAAGCCTGCATCCAACTTGTTACATACGTCAAGAACTGTCCAAAAATTACACTTTCACATACTCTTCCACCTGCCCCAGCCAGCGCTGCCGGTGCGCCTCAGCAACTTCAGGCTGGGTTTTCAGCAGGATTTCCGCTACAGATCGCGCTTTTTCCAGCAGATCTTCGTCGCGCTCAAGATCAGCAATCTTGAGCATGGGCAAACCACTCTGCCGTACACCCAAAAACTCACCCGGCCCGCGTAGGTGAAGGTCTGTACGGGCGATTTCAAAACCGTCGGTGTTTTCATAAATGGTCTTGAGCCGGGCACGCGCCATTTGTGACAAGGGGTTTTGGTAGAGCAGGATACAGGCGCTCTGCGCCGAACCACGCCCCACACGTCCGCGCAACTGGTGCAGTTGCGACAGGCCAAAACGCTCCGCATGTTCAATCACCATCAGGCTGGCATTGGGCACATCCACCCCCACCTCAATCACCGTAGTAGCCACCAGCACCTGGATTTTCCCCGTAACAAACGCTTCCATTACCGCCTGTTTCTCGGCGGGCTTGAGCCGTCCATGTACCAGCCCAATCTGCAGTTCCGGCAACATTTGGCTCAGGCTCGCATGGGTATCAAGCGCAGTTTGCAATTCCAGTGCTTCAGATTCCTCAATCAGCGGGCACACCCAATACACCTGCCGCCCTTCGCCGCAGGCAAAGCGCACGGCGGCGATCACTTCTTCGCGGCGGCTATCGTTGACCAGTTTGGTCGTCACGGGTGTGCGTCCCGGCGGCAGGCCGTTAATGACGGAAACATCCAGGTCGGCGTAATAGCTCATGGACAAGGTACGGGGAATGGGCGTGGCGCTCATCATCAATTGGTGAGGCTGCCCGCCCTTTTGCCGCAGGGCAAGGCGCTGGTGCACGCCAAAGCGGTGCTGTTCATCCACAATCGCCAGCCCGAGCCGGGCAAATGCCACTTTGTCCTGGAACAGGGCGTGGGTGCCTATCGCCAATTGCGCCTTACCCTCGGCACAGGCTTGTTTGGCTTTGTCGCGTGCAGATTTTGGCAAGCTGCCCGAGAGCCAGGCGATTTCAACACCCAGCAGCGCGAGCCACTCGCTTAACTTGCGGAAATGCTGCTCGGCCAGGATTTCCGTCGGCGCCATGAAAGCCGCCTGCCAGCCGTTCTCGATGGCTTGCAAGGCCGCCAGAGCAGCCACTACCGTTTTACCGCTGCCAACATCACCCTGCAACAAACGCTGCATGGGGTGAGGGCGCGCCAAGTCATTGCGGATTTCCTGCCAGACTTGCTGCTGCGCGGGCGTCAGTGCAAATGGCAGGCGCTCCAGCAACGCTGTGGTGAGACGCCCCTGCAATGTCAGCGCAGGGGCACTCTGGCCACGGCGATAGGCATAATGGCGGCGCATGGAAAGCTGTTGCGCCAGCAATTCATCAAAGGCCAGCCGACGCCATGCAGGGTGTTCACGGTTTTCCAGAGCGGCCAGAGAAACTTCCGGCGCAGGCGCATGCAGCCAGCGCATGCATGCATCAAACCCGGGCAAGTGGAGGCTTGCCAATAAATCTTCCGGCAGTGTATCGGGGAGCGGTGTTTGTGCCAGCACTTGCGCCGTGAGCTTTCTCAACACCAACTGGGACAAACCCGCAGTGGTCGGATACACCGGGGTCAGCGCGGCATTCAGCGGGGCATCTTCCATCACCTTGCGGCACTGTGGATGCACCATTTCCAGGCCAAAGAAGCCATCGCGTGGCTCGCCAAAAGCGCGGATACGGGTGCCGGGCTTGAGCTGTGCCACGTGGCTGGGATAGAAGTGCAGGAAGCGTAGCACCAGCACCTCCGAGGCATCCTGCAGCTGACACACCAGTGCTTTTCTGGGACGGTACTGGGTTTCGGCGTGGATGATTTCGCCCTCCACCAGCGCGGACTCCCCTGCCCGTAAATCGCGGATAGGCGTGATGCGCGTTTCGTCCACATAACGCAACGGCAAGTGCAGCAGCAAATCGAAAGGGGTGTGGATGCCCAGCTTTTTCAGCCGGGCCAGGATGGGCTTGGTGACGCCCTTGAGGTCTTGCAGTGTATCCAGCTTCAGCCCAGCACCATTATGGCATCCGCTTCCACCAGCGCCCCCCTGGGCAATGAGGCCACACCCACTGCGGCACGCGCTGGGTAGGGTTCGCTGAAATATTCGGCCATGATGGTATTAACCAGGGCAAAGTTGCCGAGATCGGTGAGGAATACGTTGAGCTTGACCACATCGCCCAGCGAACCGCCTGAGGCTTCGGCCACCGCCTTGAGGTTTTTGAACACTCGGTGCACTTGGGCTTCAATACCTTCCACCAGCTGCATGGTGCTAGGATCCAAGCCAATCTGGCCGGAAAGGTAAACGGTGTCTCCTACGCGCACTGCCTGGGAATAAGTGCCGATAGCCTGTGGTGCATGAGGGGTGCTGATGATCTGCTTTGCCATGAATAATTCTGTCCTTTATTTCGATTCGTTATGGTTGCCCTTGATGCGATTCAGCCGTACAACTTCCGGTATCTTGCGCAAATTCCTCATGAGCTGCGCCAAGTGGATACGGTCTTCCACCTGCACAGTGAAATGCATGCTGCTATAGGCGCTTTCATCACCATCTTCCATTGCAACATTGTCAATGTTAGAACCGCTGTCAGATATGGCCGCCGCCACCTTGGCCAGCACGCCTCGCTGGTTGGCCACCGTGATCTTGAGGTTGACCTTGAACAGGCGTCGCGTTTCTGGATCCCATTCCACATCCAGCCACTTGTCAGGATCATGGCGGAATTTGGCAATGGCGGGACAATCGTGGGTGTGGATGAGCAGCCCCTTGCCCTTGTTGATATAGCCGATAATCGGGTCACCGGGAATCGGGTGGCAGCATTTGGCAAACTGCACCGCCATGCCTTCTGTACCCCGTATGGTGATATTGCCCAGCGGACGTTCCGATTTTTCCAGGTGGTGCTCGGACAATGCCAGCAGATGACGCGCCACCATGAGGTTAAGCCGCTTGCCCAGTCCAATGTCGGTCAGAATATCTTCTCTGGATTTCACACCATAATCACGGATCAGTTTTTCCCAACGCGCCTCGTCTATGCTGGCCGTATCAACATGCAAGGCCCGTAGCGCCTGGTTAAGCATGCGCTCGCCCAAATGCGCGGATTCCTCAGACTGCATGGATTTGAAAAAGTGGCGGATGTTGGAGCGCGCCTTACCGGTAATCACGTAGTTCAGCCACATCGGGTTGGGTTTGGCGTGCGCGGCAGTAATGATCTCCACGTGATCACCATTGCGCAGTTCGCTCCGAAGCGGGGCCAACTCCTGATTGATTTTGGCCGCCACGCAGCGGTTGCCAATGTCGGTGTGCACGGCATAAGCAAAGTCCACCGCAGTAGCGCCCTTGGGCAGAGACAGTATCTTGCCCTTGGGGGTGAACACGTAAACTTCGTCCGGGAACAAGTCCACCTTGAAGTGTTCCAGGAACTCCACCGAATCACTGCTCTCGGACTGGATTTCCAGCAGGCGCTGCAACCACTGGTGGGTTTGCTGCTGCATGCGCGAAATGTCAGCATCACTGGTCTTGTACAGCCAGTGTGCGGCCACCCCGGCCTCGGCGATGTTGTGCATGTCCTGGCTGCGAATCTGCACCTCAATCGGAGTGCCAAACGGCCCGAACAGGGTTGTATGCAACGATTGGTAACCGTTGGCCTTGGGAATGGCGATGTAGTCCTTGAATTTGCCGGGAATAGGCTTGTAAAGGGCGTGTAGTGCACCCAGCGTCAGATAACAGGTGGCGGTATCCTTGACGATCACCCGGAAACCATAAATATCGAACACCTGAGAAAAAGTGCCCACCTTCTCCAGCATTTTCCGATAGATGCTGTACAGGTGTTTTTCCCGGCCTTTAACTTCTGCTTCAATACAGGATTCATACAGGTGATTACGAATCTCATCCAGTATCTTGCCGACCACTTCCTTGCGATTGCCACGCGCCGCTTTGACCGAGCGCAACAGCACCCGGTAGCGCATGGGATAGACGTACTGGAAGCTGAGATCCTCCAGTTCCTGGAAAACACGGTTAAGCCCCAGCCGGTTGGCAATCGGGGCATAAATCTCCAGGGTTTCACGGGCAATGCGGCTGCGTTTTTCCGGTGACATCACCTCCATGGTGCGCATGTTATGCAAACGGTCTGCCAGCTTGATGAGGATTACACGCACATCCTGTGACATGGCCAGCAACATCTTGCGGAAATTTTCCGCCTGCGCATGGGTGGCGCTCTGGAACTCGATCTTGTCCAGCTTGGAAACCCCATCCACCAGTTCTGCCACCGTTTTGCCGAACATATTGGTCAATTGTTCGTGCGTGGCGCCAGTATCTTCCAGCACGTCATGCAGCAAGGCTGCCATCAAGGCCTGTGCATCCAGATGCAGCTCGGCCAGAATGCAGGCGACAGTCACAGGGTGAGAGATGTAAGGCTCACCGCTCTTGCGCGCCTGCCCCTCATGCGAAGCGGCGCTGAAGCGGTAGGCCTGCATGACATGCTCTATGTCATCCGGCTGGAGGTAGCGTTTCAGGAGTTGGTAAAGCTGGGAATCTTCACTGTCGGCAGGCAGCAACGGAGGTGTCGCTGCCGGCAGCGGTTTACGGGGTGTGGATTTTAAAAGGGCATGTCCCCGCGCCATGGGCAGACCACGTTAGGCCTGGCCCCGATTCAGGATTTCCAGGCCTACCTTGCCGGCAGCGATTTCTCGCAGGGCGATTACGGTGGGCTTGTCCTTGGGGTTGGGCGTAACCAAGGGCTCTGAGCCGTTTGCAAGCTGGCGGGCACGATAGGCCGCCGCCAGCGTCAGGTGAAAGCGGTTAGGAATTTTTTCGAGACAATCGTCTACAGTGATACGAGCCATTAAGACACCTTTTTAACCTATAACGGGCAAACTTTATCAGAGAAGTTATTGATGACATCCACGTGCCGATGCAACTGCTTTTCAACGCGCAACCTTTGCGCGAGAAAAACCGCCCGCAGGTCTCGCAAGGCATCATCAAAAACGGTGTTGATTATAACATAGTCAAACTCGGCCACATGCTCGATCTCCTCGTGGGCATTAGCCAAGCGCCTGAGGATCACATCCGGGGCATCCTGCCCGCGCTTGTTCAAGCGCTCCTGCAAAGCAGCCTCTGATGGTGGCAGGATAAAAATACTGATGGCTCCAGGGAACAGCTTTCGCACCTGCGCCGCGCCCTGCCAATCAATCTCCAGCAACAGGTCATCCCCCTGGCGCATGACCTGCTCCGCCCACTTCTGGGAGGTGCCGTAATAAAAATCATGCACTTTGGCGCTTTCAAGAAACTCGTTGTTTCCCAGCATCTCCATGAAGCGCGACTCATCCACAAAGTGGTAGTCCACCCCATCCACCTCGCCGGGACGCGGCGCACGGGTGGTATAGGAAATAGAAAGTTTGATATTGGAGTCCGCCTTCAGCAGGGCGCGCACCAGACTCGTCTTGCCAGCCCCAGAAGGGGCGGCGACGATAAACAGATCACCGGAAGCATTCATGCCGCAATTCTAATCGGTTTGCGTGCGGCAGGGAAATCAGGGATTTCTTTATTTCTTGCGTGCACGAGGATGTGCCTGATCATACACCTTGGCCAGATGCTGGAAGTCCAGATGGGTATATACCTGCGTGGTGGATATATTGGCATGTCCCAGCATTTCCTGCACCGCACGCAGATCACCGGAAGATTGCAGCACATGGGTTGCAAAACTGTGGCGCAATGTATGTGGGTGCACATCACCAGCGACCCCTTGCCTGAGCGCCCAGTGCTTGATGCGATATTGCACCGCGCGGGGTGTCAACCTTTTCCCGCGTGCATTCAGAAAAATCGCCAACTCCCCGGCTCCGGCGATTTCAGCACGACGCTCCAACCATGCCTGCAAAGCCTCAAGCGCTTTGCTGCCAACTGGCACAATGCGTGTTTTGGAGCCTTTACCGGTCACCGTCACGGTTGCATCACGCATATCCAGCCCCCCCATATCCAAACCAACTAATTCCGCAAGGCGCAGGCCGGAAGAATAAAACAGCTCGAACATGGCGCGATCACGCACCCCCAACAAAGTATCGTCAGCAATCTCCACCAATTTACCCGCCTGCTCGGGGGACAGTGCCTGGGGTAATGACTTGGGCGATTTAGGCGCGCGCATGCCAATACACGGGTTACTCCCAAAACCGTGACGATGGATCAGGAACTGGAAAAAACCACGCCAGGCAGACAAGTGACGCGCAATGCTCTTGCCGGACAGGCCTTTGCCGTGCAAGGTTGCCACAAAGCGGCGAATATGGATGGGCTGCAGGATTTCCAGTGGGGCAATGTCCGCCAGACCCAGCAACACCCGGATGTCATGGGCGTAATTCTCGCAACTCAAGGGACTAAGCCCTTTTTCGTGGGTAAGGTAGGACAGGTAGGCCGAAAGCAGGGGATGAACTTTAGTTTCTGCAGTCGCGTGACCCACGTTCATCAAACGTCATGCCAAACGACTGAGCGCCTGGCTGAGCAATTCACCGATCCGTTTGAGATAAAGCGTACCCATTTCCGGATAAAAACGCTGCTCATCCTCGCTGGCCAAAGCCAGTAAACCTATGGTTTTATCCGTGCGCACCGGAACCAGAGCAAATGATTTGAGGGGGGCCGACGTATCCCCAAACCAGCGTTCCAAATCCAATCCTGGGCGGTGTCCGCAATACGGTGCAGACAAGCCTTCGGCCCAACTCTTTAGCTCTTCTTCGACCGGAGAAAATTCGGGCCTTGCCGAATCAATTCCAGCCGGCAAGGCATCCCACAACCGCAATGCCACATGAGGGACGAGAAAATCATCGCGCAAACTGTCATTGAATGCGCCGGCCAGAGTTTCAAAATCGCCAGCCCCCATCATGGCAACTGCCAGGCGGTGCACGCGCTCACTGATCACATCATTCTCTTCACCAAACTTTACCAGTTCAGCCAGCTTCATTTCCAGGCTACGCGAGCGCTCACGCAGCGCAGCCTGTTGCCGCTCCACCAGAGATATTGCCGCACCGCCGTGGGGATCAGGCAAAACAATTTCATCCAGCAGACGCAGATTGCGTTCAAAAAAGCGCGGGTCAGCCCGCAGAAATTGTGCAACTGCCAAATCGTCAAGCTCCATTGCCACTCCTATATTTCCATTTCACCGTCAAATACTACCACTGCAGGCCCGGTCATCATCACGGGCTGGCCCTCGCCCTGCCAGGCAATTTGCAACTCTCCGCCATGGGTCTGCACTGTCACTGGTGAATCCAGCAAGCCGCGTTGCATACCGCTGACCACAGCCGCACAAGCACCGGTACCGCAGGCTAAAGTTTCTCCCGCCCCCCGCTCAAACACGCGCAGCCGAATGTGGTGGCGATCTACCACCTGCATGAATCCGGCATTCACCCGCTGCGGAAAACGGGCATGGTGTTCAATCAGCGGGCCTTGTGCCTCCACTGGTGCTGCTTCCACATCCGCCACCACTTGTACAGCGTGAGGATTGCCCATGGAAACCACCCCAACCTCAATCGTGACATTCCCCAAGGCAAAGGGGTAGGTGATTGCCTGCGCCGGGGCCTCAAACGGGATTTGTGGCGGCGCAAAACGCGGCGCACCCATGTTGACTGTCACCAGACCGTTTTCTTCAAGCCTTGGGGTGATCATGCCACCGGCGGTTTGCACCCGGATTTCGCGTGACCTGGTCAACCCTTTATCGTGGACAAAACGCACAAAACAGCGTGCACCGTTACCACACTGCTCCACTTCTCCCCCATCAGCATTAAAGATACGGTAACGGAAATCTGCATCCGGCACTGTTGGCCGCTCAACCAGAAGCAACTGATCACAGCCCACGCCAAAATGCCGATCTGCAATCTGTCGTATCTGCTGTGGATTCAGCTGAACATCTTGTTGGATAGCATCCAGAACAACGAAATCATTGCCCAACCCATGCATTTTGGTGAATTTGAATCGCATGGCGCTATTGTATCCCCTGCGTGGCGCTTTTGCCCCAATCGCTTTTTTACAAAGGCATATTTTGGTATCCTAGGCGACCTTTTTATCCCAATTTCTCTTGGCAACCATCCTATGAGCGACTACCTGTTTACCTCCGAATCCGTTTCCGAAGGCCATCCCGACAAGGTGGCGGACCAGATTTCCGATGCCATTGTTGACGCCATCCTGGCGCAGGATAAGCATTCCCGTATTGCAGCAGAAACACTATGTAACACCGGACTGGTTGTTCTGGCGGGTGAAATCACTACTGCCGCCAACGTGGACTACATCCAGGTCGCGCGCGACACAATCAAGCGCATTGGCTACGACAACACCGAATACGGTATTGATTACAAAGGTTGCGCCGTGCTGGTGGCCTACGACAAACAGAGCCCGGACATTGCCCAAGGCGTAAACAAGGCCTATGACGACGGCCTGGATCAAGGCGCCGGTGACCAGGGCCTGATGTTTGGTTACGCCTGTGAAGAAACCCCCAGCTTGATGCCCTTGCCGATTTACCTGTCGCATCGCCTGGTGGAGCGCCAGTCCCAACTGCGCAAGGATGGCCGCCTGCCCTGGCTGCGCCCGGACGCCAAGTCCCAGGTCACCATTCGTTATGTGGATGGCAAGCCACAGTCCATTGACACCGTGGTGCTCTCCACCCAGCACGCCCCGGACATGACCCTGGAAGCCATCCGTGAAGCCACCATCGAAGAAATTATCAAGCCGGTGCTGCCCAAGGAACTGATCAAGGGCGAAATCAATTACCTGGTGAACCCAACCGGGCGCTTTGTGGTCGGCGGCCCGCAAGGCGACTGCGGCCTGACCGGTCGCAAGATCATTGTCGATACCTACGGTGGTGCAGCACCGCACGGTGGTGGCGCCTTCTCCGGCAAGGACCCTTCCAAGGTGGATCGCTCCGCTGCTTATGCAGGCCGTTATGTGGCCAAGAATATCGTTGCTGCCGGACTGGCTTCGCGTTGCCTGGTGCAGGTGAGCTACGCCATCGGCGTGGCCAAGCCCACCAGCGTCATGGTGGAAACCTATGGCACCGGCAAGATTTCCAACGAGAAGCTGACCGAACTGGTGCTCCAGCATTTCGACCTGCGCCCCAAGGGCATTGTGCAAATGCTCGACCTGCTGCGCCCGATCTACCAGAAGACTGCCGCCTACGGCCACTTTGGCCGCGACGAACCGGAATTCACTTGGGAAGCCACCGACAAGGCTGCAGCGCTAAAAGCCGCCGCAGGCATTTAATCCAGACGATCAGGTCATGCTGAAACGCATTTCTTCCAAGGATTTGCGTGTCGGCATGCACCTGCACCAGTTGTGCGGTCCATACCTGGATCACCCCTTCTGGCGCACCAAATTCACCATTGAGGATCAGGAGACTATCAAGCTCATCCTGGCCAGCAACATCAAGGAAGTCGTCATTGATGTTGCAAAAGGGGACGATGTGGGAAAACCCAGCCCCATCGCCCCCGAACCACCACCCAGCCACGCCCCCAGCCGGGAACCCGTCAGTATTGAACAGGAGATGGAGCAGGCCTCGCAAATCTGCGCCAAGGCCAAGGAGGCAGTTCAATCCATGTTTCATGAAGTCCGCATGGGTCACGCGCTGGACACCAACGATGCCATGCCGCTGGTGGAAGAGATTTCCAGTTCAGTGATGCGCAATCCCGGCGCGCTTATCAGCCTGGCCAGGCTGAAAACCAAGGATGATTACACCTATATGCACTCAGTCGCTGTCTGCGGCCTGATGGTGGCCTTGGCCAAGCATATGGGACTTGATGAGGAGTCCACGCGCCTGGCCGGCATGGCAGGCCTGTTACACGACGTGGGCAAAATGGCAATTCCTCCTGAAATTCTGGATAAACCCGGCAAGCTGTCGGATGAGGAATTTAGCGTCATCAAACGCCACCCAGGTGAAGGTTTTGCCATGCTGAAGGAGTCTGGCGGAGTAGCCGACATTGTTCTTGATGTCGTTCATCACCACCACGAAAAAGTGGATGGCAGCGGCTACCCGGACAAGCTGCATGGTGAGCAGATTAGCTTGTACGCCAAAATGGGCGCAGTTTGCGACGTGTACGACGCCATCACTTCCAACCGCCCCTACAAGGATGGTTGGGGCCCTGCAGAATCCCTGCACAAAATGGCGGAATGGAGCAAAGGCCATTTTGATGAACATATTTTTAATGCATTTGTAAAAAGCATA
>WBZT01000600.1_pt1 | contig 28633 bp, 26 predicted proteins | sample 5204241 | NCBI WGS metagenome assembly WBZT01 (sample SAMN12344358, study PRJNA552823) | activated sludge metagenome | biome: Activated sludge suspended growth; feature: Nitrification reactor; material: Wastewater; isolation source: activated sludge from nitrification reactor of wastewater... | reverse complement strand
GAAACATGCACCCGGCCGAGTTTCCGTCCTCCAAAACGGTCCAGCGGTGGCGAAAAGTTTGGCTGGCGCTGGACGTGTTTCATCACGCCTGGCGGCAGTGGGCTGAACGACCTCAAACACCGCACGGGATCAACCGAGATCAGATTCTCCTCGACGGCTCCAAAAAGCCGGTCAAAAAAGGGGTGAACAAATCGGGCCGTCGCCGGTGGATCGCGCCAAGCGCGGGACCGCCTTGCAACGGGCGTGTGATGGTCGGGCCATGCCGTCGAGGTAGTCGTGACCTCCGCCAACGCCAATGACGGTGGCCACACCCCAGCATCGCTCACCGCGTGGGTGGTGCCACCACCACCGGCTCCGGTCCAACCCCGGGAAGAACTCGATGTCCACAGTTTGCCCACGGCTCAAGCGACGGCGCCGACGGCAACCACCCCAGCCGAACACGCGCCAAGGCCGCCGGCTTTCGCTTGCAGGCGGCCCTGTCGCGGGGCCAGCGCCGACCGGGGTACTGGACTCAAGCCACTGTAATGGCGCTTTTCAGGCCGTGCGGGAGAGGGAGGGACTTTTGCGCCCAACGTGACGTTGAGAATCATGCCGCCTTTTGCATCATCTGGGAGCAAAAGAGTCACCAGGATACACTCAAGCAACAATGGGTCCATCTCTATCTTCCCTTCCCTCCTTAATCCGACTTACAGCGATTTGAGCCCAGTGCCGCCAAGTAAAAGGCCACCAGAACCGGTTTGGTGGCTCGTGTTGGCTTGCGGCTGAAACGCAAAAGGCCCCGCCCTGGTAGGGCCGGTCCCAAGATTGGGAAGCCGCGCTCAGGCGACGGTCACACTGCCGTCCAGATACACGTCCTGAATGGCATTCAGAATGGCGATACCTTCCCGCATCGGTCGCTGGAAGGCCTTGCGACCAGAGATCAAGCCCATGCCACCAGCGCGCTTGTTGATCACCGCCGTGGTCACCGCCGCTTCCAGGTCGCCCGCACCCTTGGACTCGCCGCCGGAGTTGATCAACCCGGCGCGGCCCATGTAGCAGTTGGCGACTTGATAGCGGCACAGATCGATCGGGTGATCGCTGGCCAGGTCAGTGTAGATTCGCTTGTCGAACTTGCCGTAGCTGGAACCTCCCATGTTGAGCGCTTCATAACCTCCGTTGTTCTCCGGCAGTTTCTGCTTGATGATGTCGGCTTCGATGGTGACACCGAGATGGTTGGCCTGACCGGTCAAATCAGCGGAAACGTGATAGTCCTTTTCTTGGGTCTTGAAGGCGTTGTTGCGCAAATAACACCACAGTACGGTGGCCATGCCCAGTTCGTGGGCCAAGGCGAAAGCCTGACTGACCTCGACGATCTGCCGTCCGCTTTCCGGCGAGCCGAAGTAAATCGTCGCGCCGACAGCGGCACATCCCATGTCGTGCGCTTCCCTGATGGTACCCCACAGGATCTGGTCGGTCTTGTTGGGATAGGTCAACAGTTCGTTGTGGTTGATCTTGACCAGGAAGGGGATTTTATGGGCGTACTTGCGGGCCACCATGCCCAGCACGCCGAAGGTCGAGGCCACCGCGTTGCAGCCGCCCTCGACCGCGAGCTTGACGATATTTTCTGGATCGAAGTACATCGGGTTCTTGGCGAAGCTGGCGCCGCCGGAATGCTCGATGCCCTGGTCGACCGGCAGGATGCTCAGAAAGCCGGTGCCCGCCAGCCGACCGCCACCGAACAGGCGCTGTAGGTTGACCAATACCCGGTTGTTACGGTCGGACGGAGCAAAAATACGGTCCACGAAATCCGGGCCGGGCAGGTGCAGGGCTTCCTTGGGGATGGTTGTGCAGATGTGCCTCAGCAAATATTCGGCATTGGCGCCCAACAGTTCAGAGACGTTGCTCATGGGATGCCCTCCTCGGGATCAGGAGTGAAACGAACGAGGGATGTGGTGGTCGGTTTCGGGCGAGATGGGATGCGGCGTCTGCTTCCGGGTCGCCGACAGGGTCAAGGCGAACGGCGCGGTGGGCCAGCCGACAGCCGGTTATGAGAATCCCGGGTAGTGTTCTAAATTTGGATATCACACTAAAACGAAGCCTACCGATTTCGCTGGTCGCGTTCAACTTGACAATACCATAAATAATCCGGTCTAAATGCTGGCCCGCCCTTCCCGCCAGGCCCGCAACAACGCCTCGTAATCCACCGTCACGCCTTGACCTTCTTCATCCGCCAGTTTCGGCTTGGGTGCCCCGGGCTGATCGAACCAGTACTGAGGATCACGCGGTTCGGCCAGTCGCGGTTCACAGCGTTTCATGCCTTTCACCTGTTGTAACCGGGCCAAGGTTTGATCCTGGGCGGCCGCCAGATTGTCCATCACCTGTTGGGGAGTCGCCTTCCCGCGCATCGCCTCGCCGAGACGGGTCCACCACAACTGGGCGAGCAGGGGATAATCGGGTACGTTAATACCGGTGGGCGTCCAGGCCACCCGCGCCGGACTGCGGTAAAACTCCACCAGCCCGCCAAGGCGCGGGGCAGCCTCGCTCATCGCCGCCGAGCGGATGTCGCTGTCGCGAATCGGCGTCAACCCGACCAGGGTTTTCTTGAGCGACACTGTCTTGCAGGTCGTGAATTGGGCATACAACCAGGCGGCTTGACGCCGTTGCAGCGGCGTACTGTTCAGCAACGTCCAGGAACCACAATCCTGATAGCCGAGTTTCATGCCCTTTTCCCAGTAGGCGCCATGCGGCGAGGGTGCTACCCGCCATTTGGGTGTGCCGTCGCCGTTGACCACCGGCAAGCCCTCTTTCAACAGATCGGCGGTGAAAGCGGTGTACCAGAAAATCTGTTGGGCGATGTCGCCCCGTCCCGGTACCGGCCCCGCCGTGGAAAAATCCATCTTCATGGCGTCGGGTGGCGCGTACTGGCGCAGCCACTCCAGATATTTGCGCAAGGCGTATTCCGCCGCCGGACCGTTCAACGCCCCGCCTCGGCTGACGCTAGACCCAACCGGATGACAGTCTTCCACCCGCAGGCCCCACTCGTCCACCGGTTGGCCGTTGGGCAAGCCGGGGTCGCCCACCCCCGCCATCGCCAGCCAGGCGTCGGTAAAACGCCAGCCCAGCGAAGGATCGACCTTGGCGTAATCCATATGGCCGTAGACCCGGAGCCCATCCAGCTCCTTGACTTCGTTGGTGAAAAAATCGGCGATGTCCTCGTAAGCCTTCCAGTTGAGCGGAACGCCAAGATCGTAGCCATGGCGCTGGCGGAACCCGGCCCTGAGATCGGGACGCTGGAACCAGTCATGGCGAAACCAGTACAGGTTGGCGAACTGCTGGTCGGGCAATTGATAGACCTTACCGTCCGGCCCGGTGGTGAAGCTCAAGCCGATAAAATCCTCCAAATCGAGTGTGGGCAGCGTGAACGCGGCGCCGTCGCCGGCGATCCAGTCGGTCAGCGGCGTCGCGCTCTCATAACGGTAATGCGTACCGATAAAGTCGGAATCGTTAACGTAGGCATCGTAGAAATTACGTCCGGTTCGCATCTGTTGCTGGATGCGCTCCACCAATTCGCCCTCGTGCACCAGATCGTGGACCACGCTGATGTCGGTGATCTCCCGGAACGCCCGCGCCAGGAAACGGGCCTCGTAGACATGGGTGGGGATGGTCTCGGAGACCACGTAGATTTGCTGGCCGCGAAACGGCTCGGCGGCGCGGATGAAGAACTCCATTTCCCGCATCTGCTCCTCTTGGGACAGGGTCGACGGGGTAAATTCCCCGAGCACCCAGCGCCGCGCGGCGGCGGTGCGGATCGGCGTGCTGCCTTGCTGGGCCAATGCCGCCATGGCCGGCAGGCCCGCCGCCAGCCCGAGGGCGGCGGAGACTTTCAGAAACAAACGTCGATCCTGGTCGAAATGCGGCGGGTTGTAGAATTGGTTCGGCATCACTCCGTCTCCTCCGGTGGTGCTGATCGGGTTCCAAGGTCGCCAAGGACGCGGGAGCGGAGCGAACGCCCTGTTCCCGTCTCCCGAGCCTGCCGGTCAACGGAAGTTGACATTGCTTGGATCTTGCAGGGCCAGGTACAGCAATCCAGCCAGCACCGCGCCGAGGATGGGACCGACCACCGGAATCCAGGCGTATCCCCAGTCGCTGTCGCGCTTGCCGCCCGGCATGGGCAGGATGGCGTGCATGATGCGGGGGCCGAGATCGCGCGCCGGGTTGATGGCGTAACCGGTCGTCCCGCCCAGTGACAAACCGATAGCCAGCACCAGCAGGCCCACGGGTAGCGCGTCCAGAGCGCCCAAGCCGAACACCGACACCGCCAGGAACAGCACGGCAAACACCAGCACGAAGGCGCCGACGATTTCGGAAATCAGATTGGAAACGGTACCGCGGATCGCCGGTCCGGTGCAGAACACCGCCAGTTTCAGGTTCTGATCCTCGGTCGCGGCGAAATGGGGCCGGTACATCAGCCAGACCAGGAAGGAACCGATGAAGGCGCCGATGAACTGGGCCGCCACATAAGCGGGTACCCGCGCCCATTCAAATTTGCCGGCAATCGCCAGCCCCACGGAAACCGCCGGATTGAGGTGCGCGCCGCTAAAGGCCGCCACCGTGAACACCGCCACGAATACCGCCATGCCCCAACCCCAGGTAATCACGATCCAGCCGGAATTTTGCGCCTTGGTCTGGTTGAGAACCACATTCGCCACTACGCCGTTGCCCAGTAGAATCAGCAGGGCAGTACCAATCATTTCGCCAAGAAAAGGGGTCATTAAAGGATCTCCTTTGGGGATTTTTACCATTCTCCGCACTAACGACATTCACGCGACTTCGGCCATTGCGGCTGATCGCCCGGCCGGCTGCTCCTGAAAGTACTCGTCAAATTTTTGCCGGGCCTGGTCGCCGAACAGGATTTCGCAGGCTTCCATCAGCCCCTCGGCGTTGCGAATCTCCTCCCGACGCACCACCAGGGCGATCTTGGAACGCCGACGCAGGAAATCTTCCAGCTTGACGATCATTTCCTGGCGCTTGGCGAGCTGGATTTCACAGCGGAGATAGTCGGTGCCCTTGATCAGCACCTCGGCCTGGCGCGGGTCTTCGCGAATCTCGGCGAGCAACTCCAATGCCTGCTGGTCGTAGCGCCGCCAGAGCCGGCTGCTGAGACTTTCGATCGACTCGGGCGAGGTATAGCCATTGAGGTTCATCAACCGGGCCTGGTGCAGATACTCCTCGCGCACCGAGGGATGCGGTTCGCCGTACCATCGGTAGCCTCGATGCGGCAGGGCGATGCCGAGTTGGGCGACGATGCCCGACACTTCATCACCCACATTGACGCAGTCGGTCAGCTTGCCACCAAAAATACTGAGATGCGCCTTGGCTCGATCCACGTCGATTTCATGCTTGCGCGACAACTGCAACCAATCCTTGATCTCCCCGTCGGCTTTGGCTTTCACCACCAATGGCCGCACTCCGCAGCGTTCGGCGACGATGTCGGCCCGGGTCAGCGGCCGATCGAGATTCAGGCGCTTGTTGATGTTGTCGAGCACGAACTGGCGATCCTCTTCCGTAACCTCGGTGAAGGGCGATTCCACCCGGGTATCGGTGGTGCCGATGCAGGTGCGCACACCCATCGGGATGATGAAGAACAAGCGCCCGTCGTCGGCGAAGAAGGTCAAAATGCGCTGATGAGGGGTAATTCGGGGCACGATCAGATGGATGCCCTTGGAAAAGGCATGGTGATGTTCAGTCTGTTCGCCAGTCAGCGCGTTATGCGTGTCCACGAACGGGCCGGCGGCGTTGATCAACACCTTGGCGCGAATTTCCATCGCCTGAGCGTTCATGACATCCCGCGCTTGAGCCACCCAGAGATCGCCTTCGCGGTGGGCGCCGAGCGATTCCACATAGTTGGCGGCGATACAGCCGCGATCCATGGCCGAGCGCACGAACTGGAACACGAAGCGGGAGTCGTTGTCGTGCAGGTAGGCGTCGGAGTACTCGAAGCCGCCTGCGGCGTTTTCGGTCTTGACGACCGGCTCTTCCCGCTGGATGGTTCGTTTGAAAAACAGGCGTGGGATTTGGGTGAACCCGTTGCCGAACAGCCAGTACACCCAAGTGCCCGCCCATAAAAACAGGGGATGAAAGCGAAACCCCTTGTCGATGGTGGAGAAAAAACGGATTTCCTGAACCCGTGACGGATAATGGCGAATCAGATGATTGCGGCTCAGACACAGCTTGCGAACCAGGGCGTAGTCGTGGCTTTCCAGATACTTGATGCCGCCCCAGGCCAGATTCGATGACTGCTGGCTGGTAAAACCGGCGAAGTCGCGCTGGTCGATCAGCGCGACCCGCGCGCCCTTGCCGGACAGGGCGGCGGCGGAAACCGCGCCGTTGATGCCGCCGCCGATGATCAGAACATCGTAAACGCCCTGACTCAGCTTCTGAATATTGCTTTCGCGGAGTTTCATGGCTGCTCCTTGGAAAAGACGCCGGACTGATCCAACCACCCCGGCGCTGCGCGCCACCTCGCCAGGTCCAAGGCGGGGAAATTAAGAGAGGGAACGTGGCCGAGTTTCCCGTCACTCGTCGTCCAACGCCCAGCCTTTGGCGCGCTCGACCGCCTTGTGCCAGCGCCGAAACAGGCGTTCGCGCTCGACTTCGTCAATGCGTGGGGTATAGCGGTTTTGCAGTTGCCACTTCTTCGCCAGTTCTTCGCGACTGCTCCAGAAACCGGTGGCCAACCCGGCCAGATAGGCCGCGCCTAGTGCCGTGGTCTCGACGATGCTGGGCACCTCGACCGGCACCCCGAGAATGTCGGACTGGAACTGCATGAGCACGCTGTTGACCGAGGCGCCGCCGTCGCAGCGCAGCTCCTTGAGGGTGATGCCGGAATCTCGCTGCATGGCCTCGATCACGTCGCGGGTCTGATAGGTCATGCTTTCCAGCACCGCGCGGGCGATGTGGCCCTGAGTCGTGCCCCGGGTGATGCCGATCAGCAGGCCCCGGGCGTAAGGATCCCAATGCGGCGCACCCAAACCCACCAGCGCCGGCACGAAGTACACCCCTTCGTTGTGAGGCACCGACCGGGCCAATTCCTTGGTTTCCGCCGCCGACTTGATGATCTTCAGGCCATCGCGCAACCACTGCACGGCGGCCCCGGTGATGAAAATGGCGCCTTCCAGCGCGTACTGAACCGGTTCGTCGCCGATGCCCCAAGCAATCGTGGTCAGCAACTTCTCATGGCTGAACACGACCTGGTTGCCGGTGTTCATCAGCACGAAGGAACCGGTGCCGTAGGTATTCTTGGCCAAGCCTGGGCTGTGGCAGCCCTGTCCGAACAGAGCGGCCTGCTGGTCGCCGGCGATGCCCGCGACGGGAATCCGGTGGGTGCCGAAAAACATTTCCGGGTCGGTTTCTCCGTAAATGCAGGAGGACGGTTTGACCTCGGGCAGGATGGCCTTTGGAATGTTGAGTAGTTCAAGAATCTCGTCGTCCCAACAAAGCGCCTGAATGTTGTAGAGCAAGGTGCGTGAAGCGTTCGAGTAGTCGGTGATATGCACCAGGCCGCCGGTCAACTGCCAGACCAGCCAGGAATCGATGGTGCCGAAAGCGATTTCGCCGCGTTCGGCGCGATCGCGCAATCCCGGTGTGTTATCCAGCAGCCATTTGACCTTGGTGCCGGAAAAATAGGAGTCGATGACCAGCCCGGTCTTGTGGCGAATCATCTCTTCCAATCCCCGTTCCTTGAGCTCGTCGCAATAGCGCGCGGTTCGCCGATCCTGCCAGACGATGGCGTTGGCGACCGGTTTGCCGGTGGCCCGATCCCACAGCACGGCTGTTTCCCGCTGGTTGGTGATACCGATGGCGTTCAGGTCGCTGGCGCGGATGTTGGCGGTATGCAGGGCGTCGGCGATGACCTTGATCGTCACCAGCCAGATTTCCTCGGCGTCATGCTCCACCCAACCTGGCTTGGGGTAGTGCTGGGTAAATTCCGAATAGGCCCGGCCCTTGATCTGGCCGTCGTGATCGAAGATCAGCACGGTGGAACCGGTGGTGCCTTGGTCGATGGACAGGATGTACCCTGCGTTCATGTTCGATTCGCTCCTTTGGTCGTTTCTGTTTGGAACATCAAGAGTCTGGAGTTTGACTTCAAAAGTACCGGTATTTCCCATTGTCTTGATTTTTTTCAGACTCTTAGATAAAGGAATCCTGGAGTGGGTGGTATCCCCAGTCATGCCCTCAATATCAATTATATCGAACCCAAAAAAATGTTCAAGTGAAGATTTATGAAAAATTTAGTGAAAAAAAACCAAAAAAAAACTAATAATCTTTCTTTTACGAACTTTATACCGCAAAAAACCAGCGCAAAGCGGGTCCCGCTCAGGAAAGGAACAAAGAAAGCCTCGGCAAGACTCTGTCCGGAAGGGAGGAAGGGGTGGACGGATCGGATAACGAAAAAACCCGGTCGTCGGAGGAAAATCAGGTATTGCCGCTTGAGAGGGAGGCGCCTTCGGAATCGGCCACCAGGACCTGAACCTCGGCTTGTGCGAACATTTCGCTCATGTTGTTCGGGGGAAGGCAGTCCGTGATCAGCAGGTCCACATCCGAGATGTGGCCGAGCCGCACCATGGCGTTGCGGCCGAACTTGCTGTGGTCGGTCACCAGCAACACCTTGCGGGAACTGGCGATGATAGCCTGGGAAACGCGAACCTCGCGGTAATCAAAATCCAGTAGCGTGCCGTCTAGATCAATGCCGGAAATGCCGATGATGCCGAAATCGACCTTGAATTGCTTGATGAAATCGACCGTCGCCTCACCGACGATGCCGTGATCTCGATGGCGCACCAGCCCACCGGTCACAATCACCTCGAAACCCGGCTGGTCGCTGAGCAGCATGGCGACATTGAGATTATTGGTAATAACTCGCAGGCCAGCATGATCGGTCAGCGCCTTGGCCACTTCTTCGGTAGTCGTGCCCAAGTTGATAAACAGAGAAGATTTGTCGGGAATGTGTTGAGCCGCCAGACGGGCAATCCAACGTTTCTCGTCAAGATGCAAAACCTGGCGCGCGGGGTAGGCGATGTTCTCCACGCTGGACGGCAGGCCGGCGCCACCGTGAAAACGGCGCAGCAAGCCCATGTCGCACAGGACATTGATATCCCGACGAATGGTTTGCGGAGTGACGTTGAAACTGCTGACCAGGTCGTCGATGGATACAAAGCCGCGTTGCTGGACCAGCCGCAGGATTTCCTGTTGTCTATGGTTTAAGTTCATGATTTTAGACCAATATAGATTCTAGTCAGTCCGGTTTGTTATGCAACCAGCAAGTGAGCAGGGGGCTGAGTAGGCTTTTTCTCCGGCGGACGTTAGGCGTTGGTGCACAAATACCCTCTGGGCGGTCAACATGGTGAGGGCCCCCTAACGGAGAAGCCGTCATGACCGCGCCGACCCTGCAAGCGATGGAAGCCACCACCCCGAAAAGCCAGTATCGGGTGACCCACTGGCCGCAATAGGATCGTTTGGCGAACAGTCGGAGGACGGCCAAGCCGCGCCAACGCCAGCGGCGATAGGCCAGTCGGAAACTCGCCATGTCTGCCAAACCAAAACATTCCGTGCCGGCTGGCGGTCAGCCGGGCGGCGGGACCGGCTTGATCGTGGCCGGCAGCGCGTCGGAGTCATCGACATTGACCGGAATCGGCGGCAACCATTTCAAGTGCTGCTCGCGCGGGCGCGGTCGATGCAGCGTGGCGTAGCGCCGCGCCGATCCGAACGCCAACATCCCAAACAGCGGTTTTGTCGGGCGCAAACAAGCGCCAGCCGCGCTTTGTTCGTTTTGGCTCCGGGATGTGCGGGCGCTGCGTTCCATTTCCGATCTCGGCGTTCTCGCTGCACAAGTAGAGCAGCAGGCTGCTGGCGGGTCGGAGCCGACATCTCGCCGCCGGCTTCCGATGACCTTCCGCGCTCGCCGCACATCGGGCGGGTACAGCACGCGGAGATCGGGGTGGATGGGCATTATTTAACTATCGCCACCTGCTTGTTTCCGCAGCCAAAGATCGAGAGCTTCCACCAAGATTTCCTGACTTTTTTTATCCAGCTTGACCCCCGCATTTTTCAAAGCTTCATAGCGCGGGCGATCAAGCTTCACGGTGAGCGCTTTATAATAATCCAGGACTTACGCAAGAACCATTTCAAGCGATGGATTCTTAGGATGCGTGCCAAAATAAATTGACTGTTTAGATGGATTCATGATGTGCTTGTTACATGGGCGATGTGGGTTTGGTCAGACAGAAGTTTGAAGCGCTACATCCGTTGATGGATGAGAGAATGCGGCGTTGGTGGGCGGGTTCTGAAGCCATCGCCTTGGGGCGTGGCGGCATTGCCGTCGTGGCCGAGGCCACGGGGATGGCCCGAAATACCGTGGTCGCCGGCATCCGAGAGCAGCGGAGCGGAGCATCTTTCGAGCCGTCTATTCGGCGGCGCGGCGGAGGGCGCAAGCGACTCACGGCGCAGGACCCGGCGTTGCTGGTGGCGCTGGAGTCGCTAGTGGAGCCGGTGACTCGGGGCGATCCCCAGTCGCCGCTGCGCTGGACCAGCAAGAGCGTGCGCAAGCTGGCGGACGAACTCGGCACACAGGGTTATCGGGTCAGCGCGCGCACGGTCAATCGACTCCTGGGGGCGCTGGACTACAGCCTGCAAGCCAACCGCAAAACGCGTGAAGGCAGCTCGCATCCGGACCGCGACGCCCAGTTTGCGTATATCAACGAGCGCAGCCAGCAGTTCCAGCGCCGGGGTCAACCGGTCGTGTCAGTCGATGCGAAGAAAAAGGAATTGGTCGGCGCGTTCAAGAACGGTGGACGAGAGTGGCGGCCCAAGGGCGAGCCCGAGCGGGTCAATGTCTATGATTTCCGTACCCAAGCACTCGGCCGGGCGGTGCCCTACGGGGTATACGATGTGGCCGCCAACCGGGGTTGGGTCAGTGTCGGGATGGATCATGATACCGCCGAGTTTGCGGTCGGGGACGCTGCGGCGCTGGTGGCATCAGATGGGCCAGGGATGCTACCCAGCGGCTCGGGAGTTGCTGATCGTCGCCGATGGCGGGGGCAGCAACGGCTCGCGCACCCGGCTGTGGAAAACCGAACTGCAGCGCTTGGCCGACGATACGGGCCTGGCGGTCTCGGTCTGTCACCTGCCGCCGGGCACGAGCAAGTGGAATAAGATCGAGCATCGCCTGTTTGCTTACATCAGCCAGAACTGGCGGGGGCGGCCCTTGGTCAGCTTCGAGGTCATCGTCAACCTGATCGCCGATACCACGACCGCTACCGGCCTGGAGATTCAGGCCGAACTCGACACCAACGCCTATCCGAAGGGCCGTAAGGTCAGTGACGAGGAACTGGCACGGGTGCGGATTGCCCGAGATGCCTTTCACGGCGAGTGGAACTACACGATCAAGCCGCAAAAACATGGTTAATAGTCAAGTTATTTTGGCACAGATCCTTAGCGTACATTTTCGGTCGATTGGACTTCAGACCCCATAAATTGACCCTTCACAATAGCTGATGTCGGCAAAGGCCAGAAACAGCACGTCGAAGCTATTACCGCCGATAATGCCGCCGACGGCCAGGGTCAACGCCCCTTGTTTGACGGCGGCGATCGCGGTCACCAATTCCGGCAGCGAGGTGGCGACCGCCGTGAACAGTCCACCCACCACGCTCTCGGAAAGACCGGTTCGTTCCGCGATGGCGATTCCGGTTTGGGCGACCAGATAGCCTGCCGTCGCGATGATCAATGCCAACGCGCCAAATCCCGCCCAGAGTTCGATCACCTCACGTTGAGGGGTATGCTGGATCTCGGGGCTGGGCGTATCCAGGCGGGTTTCCCGGGTTTTTTGTGGATGCCACAAAGGCGCCTCGCGCGCTTGGGACGTCAGATGCAATCCAAAAATATAGCCGGCCAGAATCAACAGCGATACCGGATGAATCCCGCCGATCGCCAGTTCCGGTCCTCCCATGGCCGCCAATGGCAACGCGAGCAAGGTCACCAGTAACGCCCCCTGCACCAGGTTTTCAATCGAGGCGGCGGCATGTTCCAGATTAGCGTGCCGGTAGCTCATGTCGGCGAGCGCCAGAAATGCGGTTTGCGCGGCGATGCCGCCGATCGCGTTGCTCACTGACAGCTCGGGATGACCTTGCCCGGCGGTCGTCACCGAGGTCACAATGCCGGGCAGCGACGTGGCGCCGCCCAGCAGCACCGCGCCAAAAATAGCCTCGCCCCAACCGGTGACGTCAGAGAGCCGGTCGGCGACGCGGGCGATGCGCACGCCAACCATCGCGATGACGGCTGCGGAAACGCCAAACAGCGCGAGAATCGTCCAAAGAGGCCAGACGGTAAAATTCAAGGTTTATGCGCTCTTCGCTCCGTGGGGCTGACGAACATTAAACGACGATGGCGACGACCGGCACATGATCGGAGGCGATTCGCGCCAATGGACTCCGATAGGCGTAGAGAGTCCGCAAGCGTCGGCGCGGGCGCAGCCAGATCCGATCCAGTCTGAGCAAGGGAAAGCCGGCTGGATAAGTCGCCGGCGCCGGCGCTGGTTCAAACCAAGTGTTTAACCGGCGCAGGGGCCGGCTCCACGGCAACCATTCGTTGAAGTCACCCAGCAAGGCCGTCATTTCGCCCCCATCCCATTGCTTTAATTGCTGCAGTAACCCGCGTGTCTGACAACGGCGCTCCGCCGGGCGCAGCCCAAGATGCGTCGCCAATACCCGGAACGGCTGACCGTCCGCGTCAAGCATGGCGTCCAATGCGCCGCGGGGCTCCCGGTCGGGGACACTGAGATCGAAACGCGCCACCTGGCGGATCGGCAGGCGCGTCAACAAGGCGTTACCGTAATCCTGGCCCTTGCGCAACAGCGTCGAACCGGCAATGGCATCGAAACCCGCGTGGCGCGCCAGAAAATTCAGCACGTCCAGACCCTGCACCTCCTGCAAGGCGATAAGGTCTGCGTTGAGTTCCCGAATAACATTCAGAATCCGGTCAGGATCAAAGCGGCCATCGCGACCGACCGCGACATGGATGTTGTAACTGCACAGGGTCCATGTTGTCCGCTGGATCGGGACATGGTTCATAGGGAGGTTTTACCACGCCGTCTGATCCAGCGGCGCAACGCCCATAGACCCACGACGAGGCCACCGGCGACGCCCGCCAGTACGGCAAAGGCCGGCAGGTCCGGTTGACGAATCGTCGCCGCCACCTGATCCGTGAACACCGCGATGGCCAGGGTTCCCGGGATCAGGCCCAACAGGCTGCCCATCGCGAAATCCCGGAACCGGATGTGTGAAGCGCCCGCGACCAGATTCACCACGGTAAAGGGTGCGACCGGCACAATACGCAGGGCGGTCATGGTCAGGATGCCGCGCTGGGCCAGACGCCGACTCAGTTGATTAACGCGCCGGCCAGCGAAACGCCGCACCCATGAACGACCCAACCCATGACCGATGCCGAAGGTCGCTAACGCGCTCAGTTCCGCACCAACCAGTGCAAGGCCAACTCCAGGCCAGGGTCCAAACGTCAGGACGGTGACCATGATCAGCAGGGTCACGGGGACCGCGATGAAGCCGCCGATCAGATAAGCCGCAATCATGAAAAACGGTGCACCCGCGTGACTGCTCAGTCCTTGAATGGCGTCAACCAGAACGGTGGCGTTTAACCAATCGCCCAGCGGGGTCCAACGCCAGGCGGCGGCCAGTCCGAGCAGAGTGACCAGAATGGCGAGAATGGGGGCCATCTGCTGTCGCACTGAACGTCGTTCTTCCTCCGGAATCAGTCGATCCGCCAGTTGTTCCGCGGTGACCGGTTTTTCGGGATCGACCACCTCACGATCAGGCAGCAACTCATCGGCTAAATCGGGAACTGCTCCCTCCAGAGGCTCCAGCGACCGTCGACCGCCGCGCAAACTCTCCACGCCCCCGATCAGCGAATCGGTATCCGCGATGCGCGCGGCAACCGTTTCCGGCGCGGCGCCGAGATGTTCAGCCAGCAGGCGATGGCGAAAGTTCATCACGGCTTGACGCGATCGATCGTCCAGCGCCTCGATCGCCAGATTGCACTCACTATCGAAGCCCATGGATCGATTGCTCAGATTAGCCGAGCCCACCAGCAGTAAAAAGTCATCCACCACCATGAGCTTACCGTGCAGGGAAATATATTCTTTCCCCAGTGGCTGATGTTGCGGATAGTAAACGCGCAGGCGGCGATGATGATCCGCCTCCCGCAGGCGACGTAATAGCCGGGAGCGCAACACATCCATGGTGTGCTGCTCCAGCCAGTCGCCGGTCTTCAGCGGCAGAACGATGACGATTTCCGGACCTTCCGGTTCGCGCAGACGTTGGGTCAGCGCTTCGCCGATCCGCCAGGAACTGAGATACTGATTCTCAATGTAAAGGAACCTCTGGGCCGACGCGATGGCTTCCAGATAAAGACACTCCACCTCACGCACCGTTTCGCGACCGTCGGGGAAGGCCTCGGTGCGGGCAATGGCCACGGTCTGATCCGCCAGATCCGGCGTGACGCTGGGCGGCCAGGGCCGGTCATCCCGTTTAGGCGGCGCGCGCAGCGTCTTGCCGGTGGCTCGCCGCCAGCGTTCCCGCGCCAATGCGCCGAGATCGGCCGCGGCTTCGCCGGACACCAGGAGTTGCACATCATGAAACGGTCGGTATGCTTCCTGGTCGGCATTGACGCGCCGCGCATCGTTCGGCGTATGATCCGGCGTGTCCCAGCGATTCTTGCACAGATCCAAACCGCCGACAAAAGCGAGCTGATCATCGATCACGACCACTTTTTGGTGTTGCGAAGCGCCAAACGGGTACTGGTCATCGAGGTGAAAATGCAGGCGAGGATGACGGCGCCATTGAATCTTGTAGAGAGGCATCCATTGCCGCTCCAGGGCATAGAGCAGCGCCCAGTCCCAGTTCAGGATGTGGATGCGCAAGTCCCGGCGCAAGCGCACCAATGCGTAGAGAAAATCGCCCAACGCCTCGGGAAAGGCGTCCGGCTCGCCATCCCGGATCAGGCGCAGACGGGTATCGATATCCCAACTGAGAATGAGCACGGAGTGCCGCGCCTGGCACACCGCTTCCCGGAAGGCGCGAAAATAGGCCGCGCCGTCAATGAGAAACGCCAGACGTTCGGCATGTGACAAGCGCCAGCAATTCACTGGCGGTTGCAGGAGTCGGGTGTTGTTGGGGGATTTCATGAAAGGGTGATTAATTCGAGGACGTCACTTTATGGATGTTCCCATCACGTTTGAGTTCATGGTTGCTTGCGGGCGGATTATTGGAGGAAAAGCATGATGACCCATGATTCCCGTTTCGACGCGCCCGGTCGTTCGCATGAAACGACATCATCGACACCCTCCCTGGCCCCATTGGAACCGGAACGCATCCAGCAGTGTGAACGGCTGTTTGGTCTGGGCGCGCTGGCCACCGGTCTTCTTCATGAGTTGAATAATCCGCTTAACGCGATTCTCATGAATGCTGAACTGGGTTTGCTCCGTTTGCAAAAAATATCCGACCAGGATGAATTGATGCATATCTTGCAAAAAATTAGCCAGGAAGCCAAGCACGGGGGCTTATTGACCCGTCACGTAGCGGAATTCGCCAAAGCAGGGAACTATGCGCCTAATGGATCGGCCGATCTTAATAGCGCCGTGATGCCAGCGCGCGCGCTGGCTCATTCAGTGCTGCGGCGGAACGCGGTTCAACTGGAGTGGGAGCTGGACCCTGAGCCACCCACCCTGAATCTGAACGCAACTGCCATCGCGCTGGCGACCGCCCATTTATTTCAAAACGCCGCCGAAGCGGGGGCTTCACAAGTACGCCTGACCACCGGCAACCATGGAAGGTGGGCGACCATCAGCATGGTCGATAACGGCGCTGGCATAACGCCCGGCAATCTGCCGATGATCTTTGAACCCTTTTTCACCACGCGCCAGGCGCAAGGCCACGTTGGGCTGGGGTTGAGTCTGGCGCGGCGCATTGTTGCGGATCATGGCGGGAAGATCGACGTGCATAGCCTACCGGGAGAGACGCGATTGGTGATTTATTTTCCGCTTGAACGCAACCCAATATAAGTTTGGTGTGCGGCTTGCTTAAAAAGCATGGAATTGATTGGGCAGCGCCGACATGGGAGTACACTATGAACATTTTGAGCAACACCAAAATATTGGCCTTTGTCATGGCGGGCGGCGAAGGATCGCGGTTGCATCCCTTGACGTCCGAATACTCCAAACCGTCGCTGCCTTTTGGCGGTCGCTATCGCATTGTGGATTTTGTTTTAAGTAACCTGATCAATTCCGGTATTAACGCCATCTACCTGTTAGTTCAATATAAATCCCAGTCCTTGATCGAGCACATTCGCAAAGCCTGGGTCGTGTCGCCCACCTTGCTTTCCCAGTTCGTTACCGTGGTGCCGCCGCAAATGCACCAAGGAACGGAATGGTTCCAGGGCACCGCCAATGCGGTCTATCAGAATATGAATCTGATTGAGGAATACGATCCGGATTTAATTCTTATTTTTGGCGCGGATCACGTTTATCGGATGGATGTGAAGCAGATGGTCGATTTCCATCAGAAAAAGCAAGTGGATGTCAGTCTGGCTGCCTTGCCGGTTCCCCTGAGTGAAGCCTCCGCTTTTGGGGTGATCATCACCGATGATGACCACCGCGTGCGTGCATTTCAGGAAAAACCTGAGCAACCGACGCCCATGCCGCACGATCCAAACCGGGCTTATGCATCGATGGGCAATTACATTTTCAATGCCGAGGTGTTGCTCGAAGCGCTTCAGGAAGGGCAAGCACACGGGGAAACCGACTTTGGCCGTCATATTCTGCCACGATTGCTGAAAACGCATCGTTTGTATGCTTATGACTTTACTGACAACCAAATTCCGGGGATTCGATCCTACGAAGAAGCCAGTTATTGGCGCGATGTTGGAACGCTGGATGCTTACTTCAAGGCCCATCAGGATTTGCTGGGATCTCAGCCACGTTTCGATATTTTTAATTCGGAATGGCCCATTTACTCGAGTAATTACCAGGGGCCGGCGACGCGCATCGTCGATTGCAAGATTGACAATATTGTCATGGCGGGCGGCAATTATCTGCGCGGCGCGACCATCCGCAACTCGATCATCCGCCGCGAGGTGGTGTTGGAGCCGGATGTCGAGTTGGAGGATTGCCTGATCATGGATTATGTTCACATCAAGCGCGGGGCGCGCTTACGCCGAACCATCGTGGGTCGCTATAATGTGATTGAACCCAACCACCGCGTAGGTTATGACCTGGATCACGACCGGCAGCATTATTCTCTGAGTCCAGAGGGCGTGGTGGTCATTCCCTCCGGGAAGATCCGTCAGGCAAAGCGGGCTTTCAGCGAAAGTGATTAGCCGGCCTTGCGTTCCAGTATCCCGTTGCTTTCACCCAAAATTACGGCGCTTCGCTCATGTGTGAAACCAGGTTTGATCCAACCTATGGACCTGCTCCTGCAAACAGTGAAGGGCAAGCCTCTGACGCGATGAATCGGCGAATCACTCAGATGGAAGACGCTCTACGCGATGCGCAGGCCGAGTTGAAAAAAACCACTTGGGAACTGGCCGATACTCAAGCGACGCTAAAAGCGACCCAGGAGCAACTGGCTACGGCCAGGAAAGAAATGTCGGCGCTGGATATCGGACATAAGCAGACAGAAAACCAGTTACATGATGCTGCTCGTCACAAGGATGCGTATCTGACCATGCTGGCCCATGAATTACGCAATCCTCTGGCGCCCTTGCGCAACGCGGTTGAAGTCATGCGCGGTCTGGATGTGCCGGATCCCAAACTGATTGAACTCAGGGATATCATTGATCGACAGGTCGACCACATGGCCAGGATGCTGGACGGTCTGTTGGATATTTCGCATATCGCCAGCAGCAAGTTGCAACTTCAGCAGGAAGAAATTGATCTGGTGGCGTTATTTCGGCAGACCACCGAGGATTTTCGCAACATCCTGGAATCCATGGGTCGAAGATTGCTCTTTATAACGGATTCTGTTGATATAGTTTTCCTTTTTAATTCGTGGAAGTTTAGCTATAATTAAGGCAAAATTTTTTATGAAAGGATCTTAATGATGTTAAAGTTAGAAGAAATTATTGACGCTGCGGAAGGTCGTGAAATAAAAAGAGCGATTGCGGTTAAAATGGTCCTGCTTGGTTTTAAAACAAAAGACATTTGTGACTTACTGGAAGTATCCGATGCGTTTGTCAGTAAATGGAAGATCATCTATGAAAATGAAGGTGCCGGTGGACTACGATTACATTATAAAGGCGGCCCTAAATTTTTAACGGACGCCCAGCGCCGTGAAATCTGTTTTCATTTGCGAGATAAACCTCATTACAGTATTGAAGAGCTCAGGGACTTGATCGAGCGGCGCTATGGTATCGTGTATCAGTCGAAACAATCTTACTACGATCTTCTGAAAGAGGCAGGGCTGAGTTGGCATCGGGCTCAGGCGATAAACCCGAAAAAGAAAGAGGATCTCGTGTTACTGAAACAGGAAGAGATTAAAAAAAACTGGAGGTCCATCAGGCTGCGATAGAAAAAGGTGAAGTCGTTGTTTTTGCTCAGGATGAGTGCCACTTGTTGTGGGGCGACACGACCGGATATGTGTGGGGCCGGCGCAACGAAAAAACGGAAGTTCCGATTCAAAACATCAAGCAAAGACAAACGTATTATGGAGCGCTGAATCTCTATAATCGCGATTTTGTTCTCACGCCCCACGATGCTGGGAATGAGGGAAATACCATTGAATTTATCAAGCACTTGCAAGATCTTAATCCGGGCAAGAAGCTTATCCTGATTTGGGACGGGGCCAGTTATCATCGTAGTGAAGCAGTTCAAGCGTATTTGAAAAAAGTGAATGAAGACTTGGAAGAACAAGAGTGGAAAATCACTTGCCTATTATTTGCACCGCACGCCCCCGAGCAAAACCCGGTTGAGGATGTATGGTTGAGAGGGAAAAATTTCCTCCGAAAGCATTTTTATAAGAATAAAACGTTTCGACAGGTTAAAAACAGTTTCTGTGATTTTATAAATCAACAGATTTTTGATTTCAATAAGATAAATTGGTATCTAAACATTCCACTACCTGTATAGGAAAGCTATAGCGTCTGAGGCCGTTCATGGAGCCTGAGACGAGCAAGTTCTCCAACCAGTTGTCCGCGTACCGTTTACCGTTGAGCCGTTCGGCGGGACATCGCTGGCCGTGATATTTCTTCACGGTACGCGGCGACGAGGGGCAGAAGTTCCACAACAAGGCCAGCGCACGCACGCGTAATTCGGCGGAGGCCAACGTGCCGTGGAAGTACTGCGCGTTAAAGCAGGCTCGATCAAGAAACTTCATCAACCGATCGACGAGGTTGCTGGTGCGATGGGCTCGCGCATGATCGTAGCCGCGGCTGAACTGCGCGCGCTTGGCGCACAGGTCCAGCGTATGGCGTTTCATGGGGGAATCCGGGAGCGTGCGCTCGGCCCATTCCCGCAGCCGGCGCAGGCGCCGGGCAAAGGCCGCCTTGCCCGGCGCTCGATAGGCCCCCCAGACTTTCTGGCTCACCTGCGCGAAGCCCTCGGCCAGCGCTTGGGTGGCCCGATCACGGATTTTGAGAAACGCGTGCAAGAAACACAGGATGATCGTAATGCCGGGAAACAAGCGCTTCCAGGCCCCTTGGGTGGCGGCCCAGCCATCGGTGTTGACCGTCGCGGGCGTATAGTCCGCAGCCACGGCCCGGGCTTCCTCAGCAAACACCCCATAGGCTTGCCGCAACGCCGTCTCCGAGGCCGAGTCGGCGACCGATGCCCCCAGCATGCAGCCCTCGCCTGCCGTGGTGGCGATGTAGAGCTTCTCGCCGTCCAACCGGCTGTGCTTCTCATCAGCTACCAGGTGCTGAGGTAGGCGTTCTGGCGCCTTGACCGTCGTGCCGACCACGCTGAGCCGCCCCAGGCTCTGCTCCAGCCGATACCAAAACATCGCATCGCGCCCAAAGACCTGGGCCAGCGCCCAGCAGGGGACATGAAACCGCATCAATAACACGGCCTTTTCCACCTCCGCCACCGACGCCGTCAGGTAGGGCATCACCCACGCCGGCGCCACCGTAAACACCCCCTCATCGGCCGTGAGCCGAACCCGCCGACACCGCAGCCCGGCTTGCTTGCGCGAGGGTTCCGTAACGCCACACAACGCATACCCCCGGTCCCAAGCCTCGGGAAACAGCTCGGGATGCTGGCCATGCATCTGATCCAGTTGCGCTCGGGCAAACTCACCATCGCTCATAAACCGCGCGTAGTCGGCTTCCGCCAACGCCAGCCGAATCGTTCGGTATCCTCGCCTCGGGTGATCGATGACAGTCGTCATGGCGGACTCTGGGTGTTGAGAGGTCGGGTTGGGTCGTGCTAACCCTCAGCTTCTCGTACTCGGAGACGGCTTTCAACCCACCTCCAGCTCATCAACAGAATCCGTTACAAAGAGCAATTCTGAAGTACCCAGGCGCGTACCATCAGTTCCGTGGGAAACGGCGGACGCCCACCGCGCTCCCGCCCCGGTCGCGGCACAATCCGGTCCATCTCCGCCGCCAGCGCCTTGAAATCAACATGCCGCTCCATCACTCGCAACACATCGCCCAGACGGTCCAATTTCGCTTCGCGTTCCTCAGCGGCAAACAGGCTTTCTTTGATCATCAGAGGTGCGGACTCTTGGCGGAAATCAATAACCCCATTTTCTCATAATCAGGGGTTTTTCGAGGTGCCCATGGGCATTGAACTCCTGCGCATGATCAAGAAGGAGCAGATGATCACCGTCGACGGGCAGGATTTCTCCGCCGCCGAACAGTTCTATTCCCTGGCCGCCTAATTCCGTCCAGAGAGGGTTAAGCTCGTCTGTCAGAAACTAACGCAACACAACCTCCGTTGCTCCCCATACCCCGATATCCTCTACGGCGCCGGAGGTTCCCGCCTAGCCTTTGAGTAAACCCGGGCCGGCTCGCTGGCGTGGTCATTCTCATCCCCAAGAAGGCGCCGCACCACGACATAAAAGACGGGCACGAACAACACGCCGAGCACCGTCGCCCCCACCATCCCGCCCATGACCCCCGTGCCGATGGCGTGACGGCTATTGGCGCCAGCGCCTGTCGATACAGCGAGCGGCATCACCCCGAGAATGAAGGCGATGGAGGTCATTAGAATCGGGCGGAAGCGCAGCCGGCAGGCTTCCAGGGTCGACTCGATCAGGCCGCGACCGGACTGATGCAGGGTGTTGGCGAACTCAATGATCAGGATGGCGTTCTTAGCGGACAGGCCGATGACGGCGATGAGCCCAACCTTGAAATAGACGTCATTCTCCAGGCCCCGCAGCCAAGTAAAGCTCAAGGCCCCGAGCACGCCGAGTGGCACCACCAGCATGACCGCCACCGGGATGGACCAGCTCTCGTACAGGGCGGCCAGGGCTAGGAACACCACCAGCAACGACAGGGCAAACAACACCGGCGCTTGCTGTCCCGAGATGATCTCCTGCAGCGAGGCGCCGGCCCACTCGTAGCCGATCCCGGCCGGTGTATCCTTCTCCGCCAGCACCCGCATCGCGGCCATGGCCTCGCCGGAGCTGTGGCCGGGTGCGGCAGCCCCATTGATCTGGACTGTGGCGTAACCGTTGAAGTGGTCGATGGCGGGCGGCGCCATGGCCCACTCGGGCTTGACGACGCTGGTCAGGGGGACCATGTCGTCGTTGCCCCCCTTGCTGCTCGGGATGTAGTAGTGACTGAGATCCTCCGGTCGGCCGCGGAATGAGGCGTCAGCTTGCAACAGGACCTTCAGCACTCGGCCCTGATAGTTGAAGTCGTTCGCATAGACCGGCGCGAGCATCAGTCGGATCGCATCGTAGATATCCGACAGTGACAGGCCCATGGCCTGGGCATGAACCCGGTCCACATGCAGGTGCAGATCGGGGGCGTCCTCCAGTTGGTTCGGTCGCACCCCGGCCAGGATCGGATCCTTGCCCGCCGCGTCGAGCAGGGCGTTGCGCGCCTCCATGAGTTTGGCGTGCCCGAGACCAGCACGATCCTCCAGGCGGAAGTCGAAGCCGCCGAAACGACCGAGACCGCGGACGGTCGGCATGTTCACGACAAAGATGCGCGCCCCCTTGATGGCCTGCAGGGCACCGTTCGCTTGGCCGATGACGGCCTGGATCTGCTCGCTCGGCTTGGTCCGCTCATCCCAGTCCTTGAGGCGGAGGAAGCCGAGACCGACATTCTCGCCCTGCCCCACGAAGCTGAAGCCGGCCACGTCGAGCACCTGGTCCACCGCCGGGTTCTTCTTGAGGATGGCCTCCATTTCCCGCAGGACCTGGCCGGTGCGCTCCATATTCGCGCCCGGCGGCAACTGGACGATGACAAAGGCGTAACCCTGATCCTCCTCGGGTAGGAAACTGGTCGGCAGGCGTGTGAACAGGAAGCCGGCGAGGGCCACCAGGGCCGCGAACGCGATCATCCAGCGCGGGGTATGGCGCACCGCCTTGGCGACCTGCGCCAGATAGGAGCGCGACAGCCAGAGATAGAAGCCGTTGAACTTGCGCAGGAACCAGTTGGGTTCGTGGTCCGGGACCTTCAGCAGGGTTGCGCACAGGGCGGGGGTGAAGCTCAGGGCCATGAGCGCCGAGATGCCCATGGAGATCGCAATGGTCAGGGAGAACTGGCGGTAGATGGCCCCGACGCTGCCGGTGACCAGGGCCATGGGGATGAACACCGCCGCCAGCACCAGGGTCATGGCGATGACGGCGCCGGTGATCTGGTCCATGGCCTTGCGCGCGGCCTCCTTGGGGGGCAAACCCTCCTCGGTCATGATCCGCTCGACGTTCTCGACCACCACGATGGCGTCGTCGACCACCAGGCCGATGGCCAGCACCAGGCCGAACAGGCTGAGCACATTGATCGAGAAACCGAACAGATACATACCGGCGAAGGCGCTGGTCAGGGCGACTGGCACCACCAGGGTGGGGATCAGGGTCGCGCGCAGGTTCTGCAGGAACAGCAGGATGACCAGGAAGACCAGTACCACGGCTTCAAACAGGGTATACACCACCTCTTTGATGGAAAGGCTGATGAACTGGGTGCTGTCGTAAGGGGTGAACCAGGTGACGCCGGCCGGGAAGTAGCGCTGTACCTCGTCCATTTTGGCACGCACCGCGTCGGCGACCTGTAGCGCATTGGCATCCGGGGCGAGTTGGATCGCGAAGCCGGCGATGGGGACCCCATCGATATGCACATCGTGGCCATAGGCTTCGGCGCCGAGGTCGATGCGCGCAACATCCTTGAGGCGTACATTGCTGCCGTCGGGGTTGGCGCGCAGGATGATGTCGCCGAATTCGTCCACCGAGGTGAAGCGGCTGGCGGCGCTGACCGAAGCGGTAAATCCTTGCCCGGGCAGGGCGGGTTCGGCACCAATAGCCCCGGCGGCGACCTGCACGTTCTGGTCGCGCACCGCGTTCAGAGCATCGGCCGCGCTCAAATCGTAGCCGCGGAGCTTATCCGGATCGAGCCAGATGCGCATCGCATAGCTCGCGCCGAACAGGGTCGCTCCGCCGACCCCTGGGAGGCGACGGATGGGGTCGAGGATCTGCGCCGAGATCAGGTTGTTGAGGGCGTAGGTATCGAGGCTTGGATCGGCGGACTTGAGGGCCACGACCATCAGGAAATCGCTGTTGGCTTTCGCCACCGTGATGCCATTATTCACCACCTCCTGCGGCAGCCGAGGGGTGGCGACGCTCAGGCGGTTCTGCACCTGCACCACGGCGATGTCCGGATCGGTGGTGTTAAGGAAGGTCAGGGTAATCTGCACCGTGCCATTGGAGCGGGAGGTAGACTCGAAGTAGATCAGGTTGTCGACGCCGGTGAGTTGCTGCTCAATGACCGAGGTGACGGTCTTTTCGACAACTTCGGCACTCGCCCCAGGGTAGGTCGCACTGATGCTGACCTGGGGCGGCGCGATGGGCGGATAGGCGGACACTGGCAGATTGAAGATGGCCACCGTGCCCGCCAGGGTGATCAGGATGGCCAGGACCCAGGCGAAGATGGGCCGGTCGATGAAGAAACGCGGCATGGCGGGACTCTCAGGGTTTCGCCTGGGCCGGCCTCGGCGCGGCGGCGCCTTCGGCGGGCTCCGCTGCTACTCTGGCCTCGATGCCCGGCTTGACTTTCTGGAGCCCCGCAACGATGACCCGGTCGCCGTCCGCGAGCGGTCCGGTGAGTATCCAGTCCTCCCGCGTCATGCCGTGGACCTCGACCCGCCGTCGCTCGACCTTGCCCTCGGCATTCACCGCTAGCAGGTAAGCGCCGGTCTCGTCACGCAACAGGACGGCCTGGGGTAGCAGGAAGGCATTGTCGATCTGGCCCGTGGTCAGTCGCAGGGTCACAAACATGCCCGGCAGCAAACGCTTGGATGGATTTGCAACTATGGCCCGGAGAGACACGGCGCCGGTGCTGGGATCCACGGCCATGTCCGAAAAGTCGATGGTGCCGGAATGAGGGTAGGGGGTACCGTCGGGCAGCAGGATCTCCACCTTGGTTTCGGGGCGCGGACCGAGTTCCCGCCGCGCCTGGCTCTCAGTCTTCTTGATCTCCGCCAACTCGGAAACCGACTGGCTGAAGTTCACATAGATTGGGTTTATCTGCTCAATGGTCGTCAGTTGGGTCGCCTCGTTCTGGCCCACCAGTGCTCCTTCAGTGACCAGCGCCCGCCCGGCACGGCCGGCGATCGGTGCCGTGACCGTGGCGTAAGAGAGGTTCAGCTTGGCGGTCTCGACATTGGCCTGCGCCTGCTGGACGGCCGCTGCGGTTGTGCGCTCGTTGGCTAGGGCGGTATCCAGATCCTGTTCGGAGAGAGTACGCTTCTCGCGCAGTTCGATGTAACGCTTCGCGGTCAGGGCTGCATTCGCCGCGTCGGCTTCCGCTTTCGTCAGGACCGCCTCTTGGGCGTGTAAGGTGGCTTCAAGCTGGGCCGGATCGATCCGAAACAGCACGTCGCCCGCCTTAACGTCCGTGCCTTCGATGTAGACCCGCTTGAGAATGATACCGGCGACCCGCGCCCGGACTTGAGCGACCCGAGTCGCGGCGAGGCGACCCACCAACTCGCGGGTCAGAGGTACGGACTGGGCCTTGGCCCGGACGACGGCAACCTCCGGCACCGGCTTCCCCGGACCGGTGACGCTCTGGGTCGCCGGTTTGTCGCAGGCGCCGAGAAGTAAGGCCGGTACAACCAGCGCGGCGGCGCGCAGTAGCATCAATCGCATACTCCTTCTCCAAGTCTAGCGAGTCTTGGCGTCCACTTTTTTCAGCCTACCTCAGCACCCGAAGGTCATGAGTTCGAGCGCGACGTGCAGCAGGTCAGCGGAGCGTCGAGCGTGACGAAAGTCATCCCGCGCCGGGTCAACCGCGCCGGCCGACGGCGCGCACCGCCAGTTCGGTGCGGCTGCGCGCGTGGAGCTTGTCCATGATGCGGCTGACGTAGTTTTTCACGGTTCCCTCGGCCAGGAACACGGTGGCCGCGATCTGTTTGTTACTTTTACCTCGGGCGATGAGGTCCAGGATGCGTGCTTCCTTGTCGGTCAGCGGCTCTTCAAGGCCGTTGGGGGGCGTCGATTTCGCTGGCGATCCCGCGGCGGGGGTCGGGGTCGAGGTTGCGGAGGACGCGCCGGTGGGGTTTTCCGACGTCGGGAGTTCGGTCTCCTTGCCCGGCGCTCGGGTGGCAAGGGTGCGGAACTGGGCGATCACCTTGCGGGCGATGGCCGGCGACAGCCGCGCTTCACCGCCATGGACCGCAAGCACTGTTGCCAGCACCTCGTCCTCGGAGGCATCCTTCAGCAGATAGGCCTGCGCGCCGGCGCGGATGGCGTCGAACACCAGCTCGTCGTCGTCATAGGTGGTTAGTACGACCACCCGCGTGGCCGGCAGCCTTGCGGTAATCTCCCGGGTGGCCACGACCCCGCTGGCGCGCGGCATCTGCAAGTCCATCACCACCACGTCGGGGCGGGTCGCCAGCGCCTGCTCGATGGCTTCGAGTCCGTCGGCCGCCTGGCCGACGATTTCTATGCCCGGTTCGATCGCCAGCATCATCGAAAGGCCGCGGCGGATCAGCGGCTGGTCGTCGACGATCAGCAGCCGCAGCGGCGGCGTCCGGTCATCCGTTTGAGTCATGATCCGGCATCGTGCTTGGATTGGGAAGGGCCGCCGCCGGGGCGCGCAGGTGTGCGTGCAATTCACCCACCAGCGCCGACGGCAGCCGGGCCGTGAAAAAGCGCAGCATGGCGGATACCGCCAGTGCGGCTTGTTCGGGCGAAAGACCGGCGGCACGCGCCACCGTCTGGATCAATTCGTCCATCATGGTTCCTGTCGCCGAATCTTTGGTCGAAAATTATCAAGAAGGGAACCGCCACGCAAAACAGTCTATCCGGAATGACCCCATGACCATAGTGACGAGCGACACCTTTTGGTCACGACTTGAGGGATCGGCAGTGCCCCGGCGGCGCCGGTCGGCGATGGTCCCGTGGATCTAATGCCGCGTTTCGATCCGCGTCTGCACCTGACGGCGGCGATCGGCTGGGCGGTGTTCGCCATCGTCGCCTTGGCGGCGCTGGCGGCGGCGACGCTGGCGTCCGAGGAGGCCGAGCGCCATATCCGGGCCGATACGGAGAAGATCCTCACGCAGTTCGCCAACCAAATCCGCTACGGTTTGGCCGCGAACCTGGAGAACCGGCGTGCCATCGTGCGGGCCACCGCGGCGCAGATCGTGGCCTCCACCGATCGCAGCGCCGATGCCCTGCGCCACCATCTGGAAGCGGTGCAAGCCCAGTTTCCGGAGTTCGTCTGGCTCGGCGTGGCCGACGACGCGGGGCGGGTGGCAGCGGCCACCGGCGGCATCCTTCAGGGTGAGGACGTGGCGCAACAGCCCTGGTTTCGGCAGGGCCGCCAGCGCCCCTTCCTGGGCGAATCCCACGGCGCGCCGCTGCTGAAAAAGCCACCGCGTGCGCCGGGCGGGTGGTCGCCGCGCTTGGTCGATATGGCCGCGCCGATCACCGGCGCGGCGAGCCGCCGTGTCGGGGTGCTCGGCGCTTATCTGTCTTGGGAGTGGATCGAACGGTTGCAGGCCGAGTTGCTGGGCGCGCTGGACACGCACCGGCCACTCGATCTCCTGTTGGTTGCCGGGGACGGCACGATCCTGATCGGCCCGGCCCCTTGGGTGGGCCGCCAGCGGGTTGCCGATGTCGATGTCACCGAGGGCGGCACCTTTCTGGTCGGCCATAACGCCAGGAATACCGAGCACGACGCCGGCCTGGGTTGGAATGTTCTCGTGCGTCAGGGCGTTGAATCCGCGCTCGGCCCGGCTCGTAAGACGCGTCAGATCGTGTTTCTGGTCGTGCTGCTGGCCGGCCTGGCCTCAGCCGTCGTGGCGGTGTGGGCGACGCGCCTGCTGACGCGTCGTCTGGCGGCGTTGGCCGAGGAGGCGCGGGCGATTCGGCGCGGCGCGCGGCGCATGCTGACCGTACCCGCCGGCGCCGACGAGGTCAGTCACATCGGAGCGGCACTGGCTGAAGCAATCCAGCACTTGCAACAGGAGAAGCAGGCCCTGACCACCCTCAATGCCGAACTCGACGCGCGGGTCGCCGAGCGCACCGCCCGCATCAGGCGCTTGGCCGACGAGGCGCGGCAGGCCGCGGTGACCCGCGAACGGCTGCGTCTGGCGCGCGACCTGCACGACACCCTGGCGCATTCGCTGATGGCCTTGCTGACGCAGATCCGCCTGGTGCGCAAGTTGCGCGTTCGGCTCGATGCCGCCGAGCTCGATGCCGAACTCGGGCGGGCCGAGGAAGTGGCTGCCAGCGGATTGACCGAGACCCGCGCCGCGATCACCCAGATGCGTCACAACAGCGTGAGCGACACTGGCCTTGGCCCGGCCTTGCGGGAGCTGCTCTCCCGCTTCAGTGAGCGGTCGAGCGTGGTCGCCTCCCTGGATGCCGACCCACAGAGCGCGGACCTGGCCGACGAGCGTGCCGAAACCGTGTTTCGCATCGTCGAGGAGGCGCTGCGCAACGTCGAGCGCCACGCGCGGGCGCGCAGCGTACGGGTGCGCCTGGAGAAGATTGTTTCCCTGGAGAGTGGGACCTCCGACTTGGCGGGGCGCGTCTGCGTCGAGATCGCCGATGATGGCGTTGGCTTTGATCCGACCACGCCACGGCCGGGACACTATGGGTTGCGCGGGATTCAGGAGCAGGCGGCGTTGATTGGGGCGCACCTCGGCGTGCACAGCCGGCCCGGCGAGGGTACGCGCATCGTCCTGGAGTTCGACGCATGAGTCCCTCCGTCTCTCCCGAACCCGAGGGCGCGCGGCCCGTCGCACTGGCGCCGATGGTCTCCGCGGCGGCGGGCGTCGCCGCGCTGTGGCTGGCGGTTCTGGCCTTGCATCTGACTCCCGCGTTATTCGCTGGGCTCATCACCTATGGCGGGACGCGGACGCTGGCCGGCGGCCTGCAACGCCTGCGTCCCGGGCTACGCCACGCGCAGGGTTGGGGTTTGGCCCTGCTGG
>WBZT01000413.1_pt2 | contig 28660 bp, 17 predicted proteins | sample 5204241 | NCBI WGS metagenome assembly WBZT01 (sample SAMN12344358, study PRJNA552823) | activated sludge metagenome | biome: Activated sludge suspended growth; feature: Nitrification reactor; material: Wastewater; isolation source: activated sludge from nitrification reactor of wastewater... | reverse complement strand
CTGCAGGAAGCGTTCGTCACGATGGGCGGCTCGCAGTGCGGCATGTGCACGCCGGGCATGCTGGTCGCGTCGGTCGCGCTGCTCCACCAGACGAAGGGCCGTGTGCCCACCGACGAGGAAGTGCGCACCGGCCTCGCCGGCACGCTCTGCCGCTGCACCGGCTACCAGAAGATCGTCGACGCCGTGCGCGCCGCCGCCGCGCCGAAACGCAGCGCCGCACGCCGCGCGCCCGCGAAGGGGAAGGCGAAGCGCGCCGCGACGCCGAAGCGGGGCGCCGCGACGCCGAAGCGCGCGGCCGCGAAGGCGCCGCCCAGGCGCGCCGCCGCGAAGAAGCGCGCGGGCCGTCCGGCGCGTGCGACGAAGCGGGGCCGCCGATGAAGACCGCGCTCTCGCAGCTCGACGTCGTCCGCCCGCGGAACCTCGATCACGCGCTGCGGCTGCTCCACGAATCGCTCGGCGAGGAGCGGCTCGTGCCGCTCGCCGGCGGCACCGACCTCTTCGTCTACCTGCACGCGGGCACGCTGGGCGCGAAGCGCTTCCTCGACCTGGCGCCGCTGAATGAACTGGCCGGCGTGCGCGCGGGGAAGGACGGCCTCGCGGTCGGCGCCATGACCACGTTCGACGCCATCGCGCGTCACCGCGCGTGCGCGGACTGGCCGATGCTGCCGCAGGCCGCGCGCGTGGTGGGCGCCGCGCAGATCCAGAACCGCGCGACGATCGGTGGCAACGTCGCCAACGCCTCGCCCGCCGGCGACTCGCTGCCCGTGCTGCTCGCGTACGACGCCGCCGTGCGGCTCGCGTCGGTGCGCGGCGAGCGCACCCTGCCGTTCGCCGAGCTCTACACCGGCTACCGCCAGCTCGCGATGGAGCCCGACGAGCTCATCACGGGCTTCGTGCTGCCGCCGCGCACGCCGGGCGCGCACGAGCGCTTCCGCAAGGTCGGCACGCGCGCGGCGCAGAGCATCTCGAAGGTCGTCTTCGCCGGCGTGCTGCATTCGTGGCGCGGCGGCGTCGACCTCGCCCGGTTCGCGTGGGGCAGCGTCGCGCCGACGCCGGTGCGCTCGCGTGCGGCGGAGCACGCGCTGCTCGGCCGTCCCGCGTCGCCCGACGTGGCGCGCGACGCGGTGAATGCGCTGTCGCGCGACCTCTCGCCGATCGACGACATCCGCTCGGACGCCGGCTACCGAGCCGCCGTGGCGAACGCGCTGCTCGCCCAGTTCCTGGCGACCGCGCACCGTTCCTTCCGCAGTCGCTGACGTTTCGCGCGCGCCGTGCGATCCGCACGGCGCGCGTCGATCGCGCGTTCGCGCGCGATCCGGAGTTCAGCGCCACCGCAGGCCTGCCGATATCCACGGTGCGTGGGTGAACGCGGGCGGTCGTCGGAACCGATGACGCCGGTCCACCCCGAATCGTCCGGGAGTGATCCGGTGTCCGAATCCGCGCTGCCCAACCTGCAGGACATCCTCGACGCGCTCGAGCGGCTCGCTGATCGCGTCGCTGTTTCCCCCACTTCGCGGCTCGATCCCTTCGTGTCGGCGTCCATGCGGCGCGCGTGCGAGGAGCTGCGCCGATTCATCCCCGGTCTCGACACGCCGCCGGACGCCGAAGCCGCTCGCTTCCTCGCGCGCTCGGCCTACGCGGCGCTCGAGGACGGCGACGCGCGCGAAGCGCTCGCCCGCGCGCTGCGCGGCCTGTCGTTCGCGCCGCACCATCCGGGCCTCTTCTTCGCCGCGGCGTCCGCGTGCTTCGAGTACGGCGCGGTCGAGGACGCGATCCGGCTGCTGCGCCACACGCTGTGGATCCATCCCGGCCACAGCGCCGCGCGCCGCGACCTGGGCGCGCTGACCGCGTACCTGCGCGAGCGCTGGAACGGACCCGGCGAGTTCTCGACGGAACAGGAAGCGGCGCTGCGCGAGAGCGACGGTTTCGCGCCCGAGCTCGCGTTCGACTTCGAGGGCGAGTACGACGAGAGCGGCCAGCCGCTGAACGAGGGCTTCGAGCCCGACGCCGACGACGAGGACGAGCGCGCCGCCTGACGCGCCACCGGGGCGTCACCGAGGGCCCGCGCGCGCGCGGGCCCTCGGCGTTTCCGGCGCCGCCGCTCCGCGGTTGACCGGGCCGCGCCCGGTGGGCGACTCTTCGGCCGACTTCTCGGAGGCCGAACCCGCATGCGCTGGTCCATCCGTCTCGGAACGATCGCGGGCATCCGGATCGAGATGCACGTCACGTTCCTGCTCGCGCTCGGCGGCGTGGCGCTGTTCACCTCGACGGGGCTCAAGGACGCGCTGCACATCGTCGTCGCGCTGCTGCTGCTGTTCGCGTGCGTCGTGCTGCACGAGCTCGGCCACGCCCTCGCCGCGCGCCGCTACGGCATCCGCACGCGCGAGATCATCCTGCTGCCGATCGGCGGCGTGGCGCGGCTCGAGCGCATGCCCGAGAAGCCCGCGCAGGAGCTGGTCGTCGCGCTCGCCGGTCCCGCGGTGAACGTCGTGCTCGCGACGATCTTCGGCGCCGTGCTCATGAGCACGGGAGCGAAGCCCGAGGTGCTGCTGCAGACGTGGGAGTCGGGCGGGCTCGTCGCGAACATCGTCTCGTTCAACCTCGCGATGCTGCTCTTCAACCTCGTGCCCGCGTTCCCCATGGACGGCGGCCGCGTGTTGCGAGCGACCCTCGCGTTCTTCATGCCGTACGTGCGCGCCACGCGCTACGCGTCGCTGGTGGGGCAGGGCTTCGCGCTGGTGTTCGCCGCGCTCGGCATCTTCGTGTTCAAGAACAACTGGGCGCTCGTGTTCATCGCGCTGTTCGTGTTCGTCACCGCGGGCGAGGAACGCGCGCTCGTGCAGACGCGCACGTCGCTCACCGGCCTGCCCGTGAGCGCCGCGATGGTGACCGCGTTCGTGAGCCTCGAGACGCGCCACGAGCTCTCGTACGCCGTCGACCTGCTGCTCGCGAGCGAACAGCAGGACTTCCCGGTGCTCGAGGACGGGCAGTTGCTCGGCATGCTGTCGCGCGACGACCTGCTGCGCGGCATCGGGCGCGAAGGCTCCGGCGCACCCGTCGGCCGGCTCGTGCGGCTCGACGTGCAGCCGCTCGAGGTCTCGATGCCGCTCGACACGGCGCTGCAGCGCATGAGCGCGACGCGCATGAACGCGTTGCCGGTGATGGCGCGCGGGCGGCTCGTCGGGCTGCTCACGCTGGAGAACATCCGCGAACTGCTGCTCGTGCTCGAGGCGCGCCAGCGCCACGCCGGCCTCGCCTGAGCCGGCGCGGTTGACCGCGCGCGGACCGCGCGCGGAGAATGCGCCGCCATGCCTCGCCGAGTCCTCCACGCCCGCTGGCTGCTGCCCTTCGTGATCGCGGTCGCCCTCGTGGCGCTGTGGCGCAGCACGCGCGCCACGCGATGGCACGCGCTCGCGCCCGGCGTCGAGTTCGGCACCATCCCCGGCGAGCCCTACTGCCGGCTCGGCTCGTCCGCCGTCGCGGTGTTGCGCATCGATCCGCGCCACGCCCGGCTGCGCGTGCGGCACTACGCGCGGCTCGCGCCGCCGCGCATGCGCTCGATCCTCGAGTGGCAGCGCGCCGAAAAGGCGCTCGCGGTGTTCAACGCCGGCCAGTATTACCCCGACTTCCGCTACATGGGTCTGCTCGTGAGCGACGGCGACACCGTGTCGTCGCGGCCGCACGCCGGCTTCCAGGCGGCGCTCGTGGCCGCCGACGGCCGCGCCGACGTGCTCGACCTCGCGCGCACGCCGCTCGATCGTGCGGGCCGGTGGAGCGACGTCGCGCAGTCGTTCATGTTGTTCGATCGCGACGGCGGCGTGCGCGTGCGCAAGTCGGACCGCATCGCGAACCGCACGGTCGTCGGCGTCGACAGCCGCGGCGCGATCGTCGTTTGCGTGAGCGAGGGAGCCTACACGCTCACCGGCTTCGCCGAGCTGCTCATGCGCTCGAAGAAGCTCGCGCTCGTGCACGCCATGTCGATGGACGGCGGGCTCGAGTCGGAGCTCGTGGTGAAGTCGCCCACGTTCCGCTACGCGAGCTTCGGCGACTGGTCGGACGATCGCGATCCCACCGCGCCCGGCGCGCTCGTGCCGCTGCCCGCCGTGATCACGCTGGAGGCGAAATGACGCCGACCTTTCCCTGCGCGCGCTGCGGGCGGCCCGTGCGCCGCCGTCCCGCGAACGCGACGCGCCCGCGCCACATCGAGTGCCCGCGCTGCGCGTACGTCATCTACGACTACCCGCGTCCCGCTGCCGGCGTCGTCGTGGTGAAGGGCGACGACGTGCTGCTGCTGCGCCGCGCGCACCGCCCGCGCATCGGCTTCCTCGACGTGCCCGGCGGCTTCATGGAGGCGAACGAGTCGATCGAGGGCGCCGCGCGCCGCGAGCTGCGCGAGGAGACCGGGCTCGTGATGGGCCCGCTCGAGCTGCTCGGCTTCTACTGGGACACGTACGCGCTGAAGGGCTTCGGCCGCTTTCCGACGATGAACTGGTACTACATCGGCCACTGGCGATCCGGCACGCCGCAGGCGGCCGACGACGCCGCGAGCGCCGAGTGGATCCCGATCCGCTCGCTCGCCTCGCGCCGCTCGCGCTGGTCGTGGAAGCACATGGGCGCGCTCTTCGCCGACCTCGCGCGCTGGACGCGCACGCACCCCGCGCCCGCGAAGCGCGCGCAGGCGAAGCGCGCGTGAGCGCCGGCCGTCTCCGCGGCCGCTACGCGATCCACTTCGGCGGCGTCGCGTGCGGCGAGGAACGCTGGTCGCTCGAGCGCTCCGCCGACGGCGAGGTCGCGACCGGCGAGCAGGTGACGCGCGCGCCGTTCCCGTTCCCGAGCACGCTCGAATGGCGCGCGCGGACCGATCGCGACGCGCGGCTCGCCGCCCTCGAGGTGCGCTGGCGCGTGGGCGAGCGCGTCGTCGAGGCGCGGCACGGCGCCGACGGCGAGCGCTGGCGCGTGCGCATCGAGCACCAGGGTCACGTGCGCGAGCAGGAGGGCGACTACCCGGCGCGCGCGCACGTCGTGCTCGGCTCGCACCTCTTCCACACGTTCGTCTTCCGCACGCTCGTGCTCGAGCCCGGCGCCGAGCACACGGCGCCGATGCTCGCGGTCGGGCCGCCGTGGCTCGCGGTCGATCCGGGCCGGCTCGTGCTGCGCTGTACCGAGGCGCGGCCGATCGAGACGCCGCTCGGCGTGCGCGACGCACGCCGCATCGAGGTCGTCGATCCGGCGCGCGGCCGCGCCGAGGCGTTCGCCGCGTGGATCGACGCGGACGACATCGTGCTCGCCTCGCACGAGGGCGAGGGCGACGCGCGGCCGTGGATGACGCTCGTGGAGCTGGACCGCGACTGACGCACGCGCCTCACGCCGCACCGCGCGGCGCTCCGGCGCATCGGTGTCCGCGGGCTGACGCCGCGTCGCGCCGCGCGCGGTGCTCACGCGCGCGACGCGGCATCCTCCAGCGAACGCACGATCGCCCCGAAGCGTGGCGAGGCACGCAGCGGATCGAGGTTGCTGTCGTTGCGCAGCCAGGCGACGAAGTTCATGCCGGCTTTGACCGCGCGCTCGAGGAAGTCGATCGCCTCCTCGGGCCGCCCGGCCATGGCATAGATGCACGCGAGGTTGTAGAGCAGCATCGCGTCGTCGGGATCGAGCGCCATCGCGCGCTGGGCCCACTCGAGCCCGCGTGCGCGATCGCCCAGCGCGACGAGCCCGTTGGCGCCCATGTACAGCGCGCGCACGTCGTCGGGTTGCAGCGCGAGCCGCGTCTCGGCCGCGCGCACGCCGGCGCGACGGTGCGCCTCGGCCTGCGCGGGCCGGCCGAGGTCGTCGTCGATCTGCGCCATGAGCAGCGGCGACTGGTAGTCCTCCGGCCGCAGCTCGAACGCGCGCTCGTAGAGCCGTAGCGCCTTCTCGAGCTGCTTCAGCGTGAAGGCGCCGCGCGCGTAGTAGTAGTGCGCTTCGAACGAGCGCGGATCGAGCTCGAGCGCGATCCCGAACTCGCGCTCTGCCGCGTCGTGCTCGCGCACGAGCGACAGCGCGAGCCCCAGCGCCACGTGCGCCTGCGCCAGTTCGGGGCCGAGCGCGACGGCGCGCTTCGCCGACTCGAGCGCCGCTTCTCGCATCGAGTCCTGTCCGATCACGTGCATGAACAGGTACGCGGCGCACTCGGCGAGCCCGGCGTGCGCGAGCGCGTACGACGGATCGATCTCGACCGCGCGCGTGAACATCTGCCGGGCCTCGAAGACGCCGCGACGGTTGTAGCGCACCACCGCCGTGCGGCCGCGCAGGTAGAACTCGTACGCCTCGACGCTCGTCGTGCTCGCCCGGCGCTGCGCCGCGCGCGCCGCCTCGTCGAGCGTGACGCGGAGCGCCGAGGCGACGTCGAGCGCGATCTCGTCCTGCACGGCGAAGACGTCCTTCACCTCGCGGTCGTAGCGCTGCGACCACAGGCAGAAGCCGGCCTCGACGTCCGCGAGCTCCGTGGCGATGCGCAGCCGCTCGCCCGACTTGCGCACGCTGCCCTCGAGCAGGTGGCGCACCCCGAGGCGGCGTCCCATCTCGCGGCTGCCGAGGCGCAGGCCCTTGAACTGGAACGACGACGCGCGCGAGGCGACGCGCAGGTGCTCGACGCGCGCGAGCGCGAGCAGGATCTCCTCGGCGAGTCCCTCGCAGAACCAGTCCTGGTCGCGAGACTCGCTCAGGTCGGCGAACGGCAGCACCGCGACGGACGGTACCGCGGGCCCGGCCGCCGTGAGCGCCTCGCGGTGCACGTCGTCGAGCAGCGCGCACAGCGCGTCGGCGGACTGCAGCCGCAACTCGCGGTCCTTCTCGAGACAGCGCGCGACGATCTCGTCGAGCCGTCGCGGCAGCTCCGGCCGCACGCGCGAGGGCGGCAGCGCCGCGTCGGTGAGGATCGCGGCGGCGAGCGCGGGCAGCGTCTCGCCCTCGAACGGCCGGCGTCCCGTCGCCATCTGGTAGAGCAGGATGCCGAACGCGAACACGTCCGCGCGCGGATCGGCCGGCTGGCCGCGCAGCTGCTCGGGCGACATGTAGTGCAGCGTGCCGGCGAGCACGTCCTCGGCGGTCGGCGCCCGCGACGTCCAGTCGCCCGGCGCTTCTTCCGGCGCGGGCTCGAGGACGCGCGCGAGTCCGAAGTCGAGCACCTTCACCACGCCGTCGGACGTCACCATGACGTTCACCGGCTTCAAGTCGCGGTGCACCACGCCGCGCGCGTGCGCGGCCGAGAGAGCGCGCGCGATGGGCAGCGCGATCGCGAAGAGCTGGTCGAGCGACAGCCCGCCCGCGGGGATCATCTCGCGCAGCGTGCGGCCGGTGACCAGCTCCATGGTGAGGAAGTGGACGCCGTCCGCCTCCTCGACCGAGTGCAGGGTGACGATGTTGGGATGGTTGATCGCCGCGATGGTTCGCGCTTCCCGCTGCAGGCGATCGAGCGACGCGGGATCGCCCGCGAGGTCGGCGGGCAGGAGCTTGATCGCGACGTGGCGGTCGAGCCGCGTGTCGAGCGCCTTCCACACCACGCCCATGCCGCCGGAGCCGATCTTCTCGAGCATCCGGAAGTGGCCGAGCGTGAGGCCGGGCTGGACCTGCATGAGCGCTCCGGGTCGCGGGGTGCTGCCGACGCCCGGCAGTCTACTCCTGCGTCTCGCACCGCGCGCGCGGCGCGGGATAAGCTGCGGCCGACACGAGCCACCGCGCGGCCGCGATCCGGACGAGGACTCGCACCGCGACGTTCCGGACGCCGGAGGGCGGCGCGCATCGCGCCGAGAGGGAGGCCTCATGCCGCAACGACCGATCCCGGGCAGCCGGGGCGCGTGGTTCGCGATCCTGATGGCGATGAGCACGACGCCGATCCTGTACGTCCTCGCGGCATACCTCGTCGGCCCGAAGACGACCGCATCGAGTGCGCTGCCGACCCTGCGGCTCGTGTTCGGTTCGCTGTCGGCGGCGTGTGCCGCGACCGCCGTGGTCCTGCTCGCGCGCGTGCCGCGCACGCCCGTCGAGGCCGAGTCGTCCGTGACCGCGTACGCGGCGGACGCGCCGGTGCCGCCGCCCGCTTTCATGTCGCGCTTCGTGACCGGCGCGGCGCTCGCGGAGGTCGCGGCGATCGACGGCGTCGTGCTCGTGTTCCTCGGCGAGCCGTGGACGACGTGCGCGCTGTTCGGCGCGGTGACGGTCGCGATCCTGCTCGGCGTCGCGCTGCCGACCGGGCTGCGCTACTGGCGCGAGCGCGAGAGCGAGGACGCGGGGTCGGCGCCGGCGATCGAGTGACGCCGGGCGGCACGAACGACGGCGCCGGCGCGGACGTACGATCCGCGCCGGCGCTGCCGTGACGTGGGTTCACCGGGTGCTCGCGCCACCGGGCGGCGCTCGGTCGCACGAGTCCGGCGGTGAGGCCGGAGGGGGTGATGCGCCCGGTCGGCGCGCGCCCGGTGGGTGGTGATGTTTCGTCGTGAACGAGGTGCCGGTCCTCGCGAGCCTCCTCCAGGTTGCGGGTGGGACGTTCGCGCGGGGTGCATGCAGGAGCGGGAGCGGAGTACCGGGATCGCGAGTCATGTGGGGCTCCTTTCCGTCAGGCGGTTTGAACGACGCCACCGAAATCACCGCCCGGGTCGCGCGGCGTCGCGCGCCGGCTCCAGAACGCGGCATCCCGGTGGCGGTACAGCCAGGACGCCAGCCGCGCCGGCGTGCCCAGGTCGGTCCATCCGCACGGCGGCACCGCGAGCATGCGGAGCCGGTCCGTGCAGCGTTGCAGCACGCCGCGGCCGAAGTCGGTCACCGGCACTTCGAGCGCGGCGAGCGCGCGGCCCTCGGCGCGCGAACTCGAGCGCGCGAGCGCGTGCAGGTAGCGCGACGTCGTCTGCGGCAGCGCGTCCTCGAACAGCGCGTAGAGCGCCCAGCCGCGGCAGGCGAAGATGAAGCTGTTCCACATCGCGCCTTCGCTCGTGAGCCGGCGCGCCGTCGTGATCGGCGGCTTCTCGACGAACGAGCGCACGCGGGCGCTCGCGGTGCGCGGCCGCGCGTCCGGCACGATGAGGCCGTACTCCGAGTCGACGTGTGACGGCGTGATGCCCAGCAGCACGACTTCGTCGTCGTGCTCCATCGCCTCGCGGCGCGCGGCGCGTACCGCGTCGAGCAGCACGTCCTCGTCGTCGACGTCGGAGTCCGACGGCATCACCACGAGCCGCGGTTCGCGGTCGCGGCAGTGGATCTCGACGAGCGCCTGCAGGATCGCGACGGCGGTGCCGCGGTCCTCCGGCTGCGACAGCACGTTGGCCGCGGGCAGGCCGCCGGTCTCGTCCTCCCACCAGCGCCGGTGCTCGTCGCGCACGAGCACGATCACCCGCTCGGGCGAGGTCAGCGCCCGCGCGCGGTCGATCGTCGCGCGCAGCAAGGTGCGGTGGTCGCGGAACCGGCAGAACTGCTTCGGCACCGCGACGCCGTCGGACGAGGTCGTGAACGAGCGGATGCGGCGGCCCTCGCCGCCGGCGAGCACGACCACCCAGTCCTCACCGTCGAGGCGGCGGTCGTCGACGAGCTCGAGCGGGCGCGTGCGCGGCTCGGCGGGTTCGGACCCGATCACCGCGGCGCCGGTGACGGCGTGCGGGTCACGGGCGGACGCGAGCGAATCGACGGGCGGCCGGCGATGCGACGTGACGAACATGATGCCCTCCTTCGAGACGGTTGCGAGTGCGGTTCCGTGCCCGACGCAGAGCGATCCTCGTGCCAGCATCGCCGGCGTGTGGGATGTGCGCGTGTTTCGCGGCTTTCGCGTGCGACGCCGCGTGCGACGCCGGCCGCGCGTGTGTCCCGTCTCGCCCCGCGGTTCGCAGGCTCTCGCGGACGCCGGCGATTCCCGCGTGCGCGGCGCGCGTGCGCCGCGGTGGGGCGCGCCGCCCCGGGTGGGGCATTTCGGGACGCGGTGTGACGCGGAGGTCAGGCGAGTCCGTACTGCTTGAGCTTCCGGTAGAGCGTCTTGCGATCGACGCCCAGCATTCGCGCGGCCGCGGCACGGTTGCCGCCCGCCGCTTGCAGCGTGCGCAGGACGTGCTCGCGTTCGATGCCCGCGAGCGAGGCCGCGCTGACCGGCGCCCCGGCGATGTCGCCCGCGCCCGTGCGCGCGCGCAGCTCCGGCGGCAGGTCGCCGAGACCGATCGTGTCGCCCTGCCGCAGCACGAGCGCGCGCTCGATCACGTTCTCGAGCTCGCGCACGTTGCCGGGCCAGTTGTGGCGCCCGAGCGCGACCATCGCCGCGGGTTCGATCACGATCGAACGGCCGGCGGGGAGCTTCCCGCTCTTTTCGACGAAATGCGCCACCAGCGGCGGGACGTCCTCGGGCCGCTCGCGCAACGGCGGGATCGTGATCGGGATGACGTTGAGGCGGTAGAAGAGGTCGCGACGGAAGCGGCCCTGCTCGACCGCGCGGGCGAGGTCGGCGTGCGTCGCCGCCACGATCCTCACGTCGACGACGACCGGTGCGCTCGCGCCCAGCGGATGCACCTCGCGCTCCTGGATCACGCGCAGCAGCTTCGCCTGCAGCAGGGCGGGCATGTCGCCGATCTCGTCGAGCAGCAGCGTGCCGCCGTCGGCGCTCTGGAAGAGGCCACGGTGGTCCTCGCGCGCGTCGGTGAACGCGCCGCGCCGGTGGCCGAAGAGCTGCGACTCGAGCAGGTGCTCGGGGATCGCCGCGCAGTTGACCGCGACGAACGGCGCCTCGCGCCGCGGCCCCGACGCGTGAAGCAGCCGCGCGAGGCGCTCCTTGCCCGTGCCGCTCTCGCCGAGCAGCAGCACGGGCGCGTCCGCGTGGGCCGCGCGCGCGGTCAGCTCCAGCGCGCGGCGCATCGGCTCCGAGCACGCGACGATGCCGAGTTCGGCCGCCGCGCCGAGCGGCTTCTCGAGCGCGAGGTCGTGCACGAAAGCGCGCTGCACGAGCGCGCGTTCGAGGGCCCGCCGCAGCTGCTCGATGCGGAACGGTTTCGCGACGTAGTGGAACGCCCCGGCCTGCATCGCGTCGACCGCCGACTCGATCGAGCCGAACGCGGTGACGATCACCACCGGCAGCCCCGGGTACTGCGCGCGCACCTCCGCCAGCAGTTCGGTGCCCTTGAGGCCCGGCATCATCTGGTCGGTCACCACGACGTCCGCGCCGGCGCGCTCGAGCTCGCGCAGCGCGGTCGCGCCGTCGGGCGCCGTGCGCACGTCGTAGCCCAGCTCGCGCAGCTCCTCGTCGAGCCACGCGCGCATCTCGAGGTCGTCTTCCACCACCAGAACGCGCTTCGCGGCCGTCACGACGCGCGCTCCGCCGGAAGCGCCGCGGCGTCGCCGAGCGGCAGCACCACGCGCGCGATCGTGCCCTCGCCCGGCGTGCTCGCGAGCTCGATCCAGCCGCCGTGCTCCTTGGCGATGCTGTCGGCGATCGAGAGCCCGAGGCCGGTGCCGCGCCCGACGTCCTTCGTGGTGAAGAACGGGTCGAACACGCGCTCGAGGTGCTCGGGTGCGATGCCCGCGCCGTCGTCGGTCACGCTCAGCACGATCGCCGGTCCCCGCGGGCGCCCCGCGTCCGGCGGGGCGGCGTCCGCCACTTCCGCGGCGAAGCCCAGCCGCCCGCCCGCGGGTGCCGCATCGATCGCGTTGAAAGCGAGGTTCACGAGCACCTGCTCGAGGCGCTCGGGATCGGCCGCGACCGGCGGCAGCCCGGGAACGCGCGCGATCTCGATCGCGACGCCCTTCGCCTCGGCGCGCTCGCGCACGAGGTCGCCCACGCGGTGCAGCAGCGCGGCCACGTCGACCGGGCGCAGGTGCAGGTCCCAGGCGCGAGCGAAATCGAGCACGCTGCGCACCGTGCGCGAGACGCGCTCGGTCTGCTCGACGATCGTGACGAGGCCGCCGCGCATCGGCGAGTCCTCGCCCGCGCGGCGCAGCAGTGTCTCGGCGCGGCCGCTGATCACGTTGAGCGGCGTGCCGATCTCGTGCGCGAGCCCCGCGGCGAAGCGGCCGATGTCGGCGAGCCGCTCCGACTCGCGCAGGCGCTGCTCGACCCGCTGGCGTTCGTGCTGCTCGTGCGCCAGCGTCGCGTGCGCGCTCTCGAGCCGGTCGCACATCAGGTTGAACTCTCGCGCCAGGCGCCCGAGTTCGTCGTCACGGTGCACCGGCAGCCGCGCGGAGCCGGCGCCGAGCCGCACGCCGCGTACGCCCGCGACCATCTCCGCGATCGGGTCGGCGACGTTGACGCGCGTCACCACGAACACGGTGAGCGCCATCAGCGCCACGAGCACGCCGGCGAACACGGCGATCGCGCGGCTGGAGGCGTCCGCGTCCTCGTCGACGAACGACTCGAGCTGCAGCACCTCGCTCGCGCCGAGCGGCTCGCCGCGCGGGCCGGTGAGCGGCGCGAACCATGCGAGTACCGGCTGGCCGTGCAACCGCTCGCGCTCCTGCACGAGCTGGCCCGCGCGCAGCCGGCGCAGCACCTCGGCCTGGGGGAGTGGCGCGACGTCGCGCACGTTGGCCGGCGCGTGCACGAGGCGGCCGGCGTTGTCGTAGAGCCGCACGCCGATCACGTTCTCGTGATTGCTGATCTCGTCGATGAGGCCGCGCACGTCCTCGAACCGTCCGTCGCGAAGCGCGTGGATCGCCGCGAGCTGCACGGTGCGTGCGAGTCCGCGCCCTTCGCGCAGCACCTCCTCGCGCGAGCGGGTGCGGTTGGCGCCGTCCTCGAACAGCGCGAACGCCACGATGAGCAGCGTGATCGGCAACGCGAGCGCCAGGAAGAGCCGCGTGCCGATGCGGACCGGAAGCCGGAAGCCTCCGCCGGCACCGGGGCCGGCCGGGGATGGAGTGCTCATGCCGTCCTCGTTCGTCACGACCTGTGGGATTGCGTGCACCCGAAACGGCACGCGTCGCCGCGCCGTGCGGGAGAGAAGGCCCGTTCGCGTGCCGCGCGGTGTCACGGTCCCGTCTGGCGCGCGTGAAGGAACGCTCAGGAACGCGGCGCACGGTCCGCGGGGCGTGCGCGTTCGTGCGCGGCACGTCCGCCGCGCCGTGCCGGTACGCGTCGGCGGTTCGCCCGCGTCACGCGCCGCGTTTCCGTCGTGCCGCGGGCTGCCCTACGCTGCGGCGCATGGCGGATCGCATCGTGTATCGCACCGGCGTCGGCCGGATCTGTCCCGACTGCGGCTGGCCCGCGGCCGACTGCCAGTGCTCGCGCGGCCGCGGCGGCGACGCCGCGGTGCCCGCGCGCGTCACCGCGAAGCTGCGCTTCGAGCGCTCGGGCCGGGGCGGCAAGAGCGTCACCGTGATCGACGGACTGCCCGACAACACCGCGTTCCTCGCCGAGCTCGCCGGCGCGCTCAAGAAGGCGTGCGGCACCGGCGGCACCGTGCGGCCCGGCGCCGTCGAGCTCTCGGGCGACGTGCGCGAGCGCGTGCGTCCGTTGCTCGCAGCGCGCGGCTGGACCGTGAAGGGCTGAGGGAGAGGGCGGCGCGAGGCGAGAGCCACGCCGCGCACGTTCGCGGTGGCCCGCGCGTCCGCGATCGGATAGCGTCCCGCGCCTCGCGCCCGTCCCGGACCGGAGATCCACGTGATGCCGCTGCCCGACACCGAATCGCTCGCGCCCGCTCCGCCCAGCCGCTGGGGGCGGATGGTGTCGCGCACGTACCTCGTGATCGCCGCCGGCGCGGCATTGCTGATGGTGCGCGAGCTGGTCGCGAACCAGTCGGGCCTCGGCACGATGGCGCTCTCGCTGCTCACGGCGCCGTGGTCGGTGCTGCTGTCCTACGTGGCGCAGGCCGTCGCGCCCGGCCTCGCGCCGGGAACGATGCGCGTGATCGGTCTCGTGCTGATGCTGCTCGCGGTGCTGCTCAACGCCCGCATCCTCTCCGGCATGGCCGCGCGCGCCGAACGCGACGTGCGCGCGGCGCGCACGCCGGGCGAACCCGGAGGTCCTTCCCATGGGTGAGCGTGTTCCCGCCGTCGATGCGTACATCGCGAAAGCGCAGCCGTTCGCGCGACCGATCCTCGAGCACCTGCGCGAGGTCGTGCACGCGGCGTGTCCGCAGGTCGAAGAGAAGATGAAGTGGTCGTTCCCGCACTTCGACTACAAGGGCATGCTCTGCAGCATGGCCGCGTTCAAGAACCACGCGGCGTTCGGATTCTGGAAGCACGGCCTGCTCGCGGAGAAGGGCGTGGTCGCGGCCGGCCTGAACCGCGGCGCCATGGGCTCGTTCGGCCGGCTGACGTCGGTGGACGACCTGCCGCCGCGCCGCGTGCTCGTCGCGCTCGTGAAGCAGGCGATGGCGCTCAACGATGCGGGTGTCGTGTCGCCGCACCGCTCGAAGCCGACACCGCGGCCCGCGATCGCACCGCCCGCCGCATGGACGAAGGCGCTCAGGGCGAACGCGAAGGCGCGCGCGGCGTGGGAGGCGTTCACGCCGGGCCGCCGGCGCGACTACCTCGAATGGATCACCGAGGCGAAGACCGACGCGACGCGCGACGCGCGCATCGCGACCACGATCGCGTGGGTCGCCGAGGGCAAGCCGCGGAACTGGAAGTACGCGAAGCCGGCGAAGCGCTCGGCGAAGAAGGCCGCGCCGGCGCGGACAGCCCGCCCGGCGCCGAAGCGCACGGCCGCGGCGAAGCGCGCGACACCGAAGCGCCGGAGCGCGCGCGCCTGAACGAACGCGGCCGTCCCGCCGGAGCGGGACGGCCGCGCGATGCTTCGGCGCCTCAGCGCGTGAACGGCTGCGGTCTCGGCGTCTCGGGCGTCGACGGCGGCAGAATCGGAAGCGTGAACGTCGGCTGCTGGCCCGTCAGGGTCTTGAGGAACGCGACGACCTTGCCGCGCTCTTCGGGCGTGAACTCGCGCCCGAGCTGGATGCGGCCCATCGTCGCGACGGCGTCGTCGAGTGTCGCCGCGGCACCGTCGTGGAAGTAGGGGTAGGTCAGCTCGACGTTGCGCAGCGTCGGCACCTTGAACTTCATGCGATCGGCCTCGTCGTGCGTCACGCCCACGCGGCCCACCGCCGGGTTCCTGGTCGCGTACGCCGCGACGACGCCCATCTTCTGGAACGACGAGCCGCCCACCGCGGTGCCGTAGTGACACGTCGTGCAGCCGGCGCCCTTGAACAGCTCGTAGCCCGCCTTCTCGTCGTCGGTGATCGCGGCGTCGTCGCCCTTCAGCCACCGGTCGAAGCGCGCGTCCGGCGTCACGAGCGTCTCCTCGAACGCGGCGATCGCCTGCTTCACTTCGTCGATCGTCACCGTGTCGGTACCGAACACGGCGTGGAACTCGGCGACGTACGCCGGAATGGAACGCAGCACGTCGACCGCCAGTTCGTGCGTGAAGCCCATCTCGCCCGGATTCGCGATCGGCCCGCCCGCCTGCTCGACCAGATCCTTCGCGCGTCCGTCCCAGAACTGCGCGAGGTTCATGCTGGAGTTGAGCACCGTCGGCGCGTTGATCGGGCCCTGGTGCCACTGGTGCCCGATCGAGCTCACCAGGTTGTCGGTGCCGCCCATGCTGAGGTTGTGACACGAATTGCAGGAGATGAAGCCCGACCGGGACAGACGCGGGTCGAAGTAGAGCTTGCGGCCGAGCTCGACCTTGGCGGTGTCGATGCCGGTGAGGCTCACGAGCGGCTGGATGGGCTCGTCGCGCAGCTTCTTCTCGGGTTCGGTCGCAGCGGTCTTCGTGGGCGTGCCGGAACAGGCGGCGAGCAGCGCCGCGGTCGCGACGAAGGCGAGAGCGAGCGCGACGGACTGGCGGATCGACATGATTCCTCCCGGTGAGGGTGCGCGAGCACGGACGGGCGATCGGTGACACGTCCGATCGAGGGGATGCTCGAGGACGGACGCTCGGACCATGCCATCACCGTGCGACGCGCGCTGGCGCCGTCCACCGACCGGTGCACGCAGCGGAAACGTCGCGGCCGCCCCGCCGGAGCGGAGCGGCCGCGCGTCGTGCCGGGGGAGACGCGTCGCCGTCAGTGGATCACGGCCCAGCGTGCGGAGAGCGTCCGGCCGCCGGCGTCGACGCGCACGAAGTAGAGGCCCGGAGCGGGCACGTCGGCGGCGTCGAGCGTGACGCCGAGGGTGCCGGCGTCGCGCACGCCGAGGTCGGCGCCGCGCACTTCGCGGCCCGCGACGTCGACGAGCGACCAGCGCACGTGCGACGCGGAGGGCAGCGCGATCGTGAAGCGCGCCGCGCCGCGCGCGGGCGAGGGCGCCGGCGGCGTGATCGCGAACGCGACCGGCGCGCGCGGCGCCGGCGCGACGCCCGTGTACGACGGCGCGCTCGAGTCGCCGCCGATCAGAAGCGAGACGCCGAACGGCAGCGTGCCGGACAGCTCGACTTCCTCGGCGAGCGCGAGGTTGCGGCGATTCGCGATCTCGTACGACGGCGACGCGTTGAACGCTACGCCGTACGACCACCACACCTCCGAGAAGCCGCCGTTGGAGTTCACGAGGCGGTAGGTCTGCGCGGCCGGGAACGAGCCCGTGAGGTGCACCTGCCCGTAACGCATCAGGTCGAGCGGATTCGGCGAGAGGCCGGTGCGCACGTACACGGTGCCGGCGAGCGTGCCCGAGAACTGCGCGCTCATCGTGGCGCTGTTCATGGGCAGATACACGTCGCGCACGAGCTGGCCGTCGGGACTCGTGAAGCGCCAGCCCGCGGGCGACGGGCCCTCGGGGTAGTAGGGCGGCACGTAGGGCGCAACCGTGTTCGCCTCGTCCGCGCGCGTGCCCCCGTTCATCACCTTGAACGCCGAGCAGCGGTTGGCGAGCGCGTTCGCCAGCTCCTCTTCGCCGGGCGAGGAGGGATTCGTGATCGGCGCGCCGATCACGACCTCGGCGTCGTGGCGTCCGTTGGACCAGCCGCACGCGAGCACGCAGCGGCCGCCGTAGCGCTCGAACACGGCGAACACGTACTCGTTGCGGATCACGTACTCGTTCTCGCCGTCCTGGTCGAGGTCCACCGCGTACGCCACCGGCAGCGTGTGGTGGTCGATCTTCGCGGTGCGCACGCTGTCCGCCCACGCCGCCGCCGCCGCGTACATCCCGACGCCGCGCACGTGGTTCGAGAGCCGCAGCGCCCACGTGTTGACGCCGTCCCAAGACAGGTCGGGGTATTGCCACGGGCCGTAGCACGCGTTCGCGTAGTTCTGGTTGTCCTCCTCGTGCCACGCGGTCTCGTAGATCATCGCGAGGAACGACGCCACTCCGAGATCGCGCAGGCGTCCCGCGGGCGCCGCCTGCAGCGCCGCCCAAGCGTCGTGGATCAGCGTGCCGGGCGTGTTCATGTCGCCGTTCGTCTTCATGCTCGGCAGGCCGGGGCCGTCGCTGCCGGTGCCGACGCCGCGCGAGTGGTAGTCACCCTGCGCGCCGGTGATCACGGGCACGAGATGGTAGAAGTCCTGCTCGGGCGCGGGGACGCCGCCGCTGTTGCCGTAGTACCAGTCGTCGTACGAGTCCTCGCTCGAGTGCATCAGGTACTCGTACGTCTCGACCGGCAGGTCGAAACGCGTGCCGTGGTCGATCACGAAGTTCGCGGGATCGGCGAGCGCCTTCGAGAGCAGGTCGTTCAGGTTCGAGACCTGGATCCACGGATGGTTCGCGGCCCAGCGGATCGTGTTGTGGTACTGGATCGGGTTGTTGTTCGGCACCGTGTTGCCGCCGACCGGGTCGAACGACTTGCCCGCGAGCGCCTCCCAGTCGTCGAACACGACCACGATCTCGCTCGAGTTCCCGTAGAGCGCCTTCTGCAGCAGGCTGTAGCGCGAGTCCATGACCATGCCGCCGTCCCAGTTGCCGAACTTGCCCTGGTCCTCGCGGTCGTTGATCACGAAGCAGTAGACGCCGTTCACCTCGTGCACCTTGTGCCGGTAGCCGTAATCGTTCGCGCAGTCCTCGGACGGATAGAACCAGCGGTGCAGGTGCGTGACCTCGTCGATCACGGTGGCGACGTACGGGCCCGCGGCGATGTCGGCGAACGTGTGGCCGGTGAGCGGCGAGAGGCCGGTGTTCGTGGAGCGGATCACGCGCTCGGGCGTGTGCATGACGCGCGCGTCGGCGGCGCGCACGCCGTAGACGATCTGGTTGAGCGTGTCGGTGAACGCGATGGCGGCCGCGTTCACGTCGCCCTCGAAATAGGGAAGGATGTGCTCCGCGAACACGCCGCCGATCAGCGAGCCGGGTGTGCTCGCCTGGTCGGTGTCGACGAACTGGCGGATGCGCGCGACGAAACTCGGACCGTCCTGCGGATCCGAAGCGCCACCCGACTTCGCGGCCCACAGGCACGCCGACGTGAGCGTGCCGCTCGGATGGATGTTGAGCGGGACCCGGAACATCTCGTGCGTGTCGAGCGTGCGCTGGAAACCGGTGCCGCCGGAGATGCCGGTGCTCGCCTGCGAGTCGTAGATGTGCGCGCCGATGTCGCCCGCGCGGTTCACCGACTGGTTGCCGTGCGCGATCGACGCGTACCAGACGACGCCCGCCGTGGCATTGGACGCGATCGCGCCGTTGATCACGCCGTCGGAGCAGCCGCGGTCGGAATCGATGAACGTGTCCGCGACCTTGCTGCCGCTCGTGCAGCCGCTCGTGCCGGCGCCGTCCTTCGCGGTGAACACGGTGAAGTACATCGCCGAGCTGCCGTTCCAGCCAGCGTTGACCAGCGCCTGCCGGTCGATGCCGAACTCGACCGCGTCCAGCTGGCTGTTGAAGTACGCGCCCGTGTAGCCGGCGGTCAGGGTGCCGAAGCCCGAGTCGTAGACGCGGTAGTCGCTGCCCGACGTGGTGCCGGACTGGTAGACGCACACGCACAGCTCCCAGGCGTGGTCGGTCTGCACGTTGGTGAAGTCGGGCATCCACGGCTGGCCGCCGAGCGCGCAGTCGATCGCGACGTAGAGGTTGAGCCCGCTCGTCTCGGCCCCGAGTGCGAGGTCGTAGAAGTCGGCGCGGAAGTGGACCTTGCCGCTCTCCTCGCGCTCGTAGAACGCGACCAAGTCGCGCGAGTCGTCGAGTCCGTCGTTGTAGACGTAGCGCGAGTCGGACGCGCCGGCGGGATCGAGGGCTTTCAGGTCGGCGCGGTTCCAGTCCTGGAAGTCCTGATACCACGTGACGCCGGCGCGGTCGGTGCCGATCGCGGGGCCGGGGCCGATGGTGATGGCGGCGGAGGCCGCGGAGGCCGCGGCGAGGACGCTCGTCGCGGCGAGGGCCACGGCGAAGAGGAATGCTCGGGGTGCGGAGCGCATGGAGACCTCGGGGACGGAAGGGTGAAGATGACCGGGAAATCTTAGCAGCCACGGCCGCTGCGCACCCGGAGGCCGGCCGCGGACTTGACCGCGATCAAGTGCGAAACCGCATTCAGAGGCTCCGTCGCTACGCCGAAAACTGGCGTGATGGAACGCCCCCGCCTTCGGCCAAGGATGCGCGCGTTCCCGGTCGCCCTCGTCGCGCCGGGAGCGTGCCTCGTCGCGTGCGCCCTGCTCGTCGGCGCGGTGCAGGCCTTCGCGGGCACGTACACGGTCACCGTCCAGCCCGATTCCGGCGACACGTATCTCAAGCAGGACTCGCCGACGACGAACTTCGAGTCCTCGAGCGAGCTCGACGTTCAGACGTCGTCGTCGAACAAAGCGTGGAACGCACTTCTGCAGGCGCCGCTTCCGAACCTCGCTGGCATGAGCGTCCTGCGCGCCTCGCTCGTACTGTCGCTGCAGAAGACCAACAACCCCAGCTCGCCGATGGACCTGCGCGTCTACCCGATCACCCAGCCGTGGGCCGCGACCACGGCGAGCTGGAACCGGCGCAGCACGGGCAACTCATGGAACACGCCGGGCGGCGCGTACTCGCCGCAGTGGTCGGGACGCGCGCTCGTCAGTGCGTCGACGCCGGACAACAGCGACGTGTCGTGGCCGATCGGCCCCATGCTCGAGGCGTGGCAGACGGGCGATCTCGCGAACGACGGCCTGCTGCTTTCGGGCCTCGCGTCGAGTACGACCGCGACCGCCACCTTCCGCTCCACCGACTACACGGCCGTCGCCGGCCGTCGGCCGCGCCTCGTGATCACGTACACCGACGAGCCGCCCGCGATCCGCAACGGCGCGGCGGAAGTGCAGCCGCGCGCGCTGAAAGTCGGCTCGACGAACGTGCCGCTCTCGCTGTGGCTGGACGTGAACGCGACCGACGCGACGCCGAGCGGCACGCCGACTGGCTTCGACGTCGTGATCCTCAAGCACCAGGGCACGCTGCTCGTCGATGCGGTGGATGCACTCGTGGTCGGCGGCATCGCCGTGGATGCGTCGCAGGTCACGTGGACGGACGACGGCACCACGACCACGTTCCACATCCCGCGTGTCCAGCTGAAGGGCCGTGTGCGGCTCGACCTGCACGTCGATGTCCTCTCCCAGAGCGCCCCGGAAGGCGTCGACCTCGCCCTGCTCGTCGACGACGGCACGACGCCCGGTGCGCAGGCGCAGGAGCTTTGGCCGGGCGACGCCGATGGCGTCGCCGCGAACGGCGACGACTGGTTGCTCGTGTTCACGACGGGTACGCCGACATCGCTCTCGCTGCTGCCGGCCACGGCCACGATCGTGAAGGGTGCGTGTACGCCATTCGAGCTCTTCGGCCGCGACGCTTCGGGCAACGTGTTCCCGCTCGTCGCCGACGCGTGGAGCGTCGTGCCGGCCAATGCAGGCACGGTGTCGTTCGACGGCACGTTCTGCGCGAACAGTCAGGGCAGCGCCCGGCTCATCGCTCGCTACGGCGCGCTCGCCGATACGTCAGCGCTCGACATCGTGCCCGCGAACACGCCCACGATCGGCAACATCACGCTCAAGGCCAAGGCGGGGAACACGACGTCGGCGCTCGCGCCGGGCGACACGATGTTCGCCGAGGTGCGGCTCTCCGACGGCGACGGCTTCCAGGACATCCGCCGGATCGATTGGGACCTGTTCGACACCGGCCACGACGCCGACGCCGCGGCGCCGGCGCACCACGCGACGTTCCGCTGGAGCCGCGAGGCGGTGCCGCACTGGAGTCTCGTCGATCCGGCCGGCAGCACGTGGCAGCTGCTCGCTTCGCAGTGCGTGATCGACACCACGGTGCACACCGGCACGACCCAGACCGTGCGCCTCGCGTTCGTGACGAGCCGCATCGCGCGCGCCTCCACGTCCGGTGCGTGGTCGTGCCGGGTCTCGACGCTGAGCGACACGCCGCAGGACACGTCGTCGGCGACGCAGGCGGGCTGGGACGCGACGCCGACGATCGCGTTCGCCGCCACCGCGGCGCACGCGGAGTTCGGTCCGGCCTCGCCCGGCACCGCGCACGTGCCGATGCGCCTGCCCGCGAGCGGCGGCATCGGCATCGAGGTGTCCGCCAACGCGCCGTACCGCGTGCTCGGTCACCTGCACGACCTCGTGGGCGCGACGCTCGCGACCGACACGATCTTCGTCCACCGCGGCAGCCAGCCGTTCACGTGGGCCAACAACACCGGCGGCTCGGGCGTGATCGACACGACCAACGCCGTGCTGCTCGACCTGCCCGCGCCCGAAGCCGACGCGCCGACCACCGACCTCGTGTCGATGTGGGCCGACTACGCTCCCTCGCTGCACTCGCAAACGTACGACGGATCGCTCCACCTCGCCGCGACGCTGCCCACGTTCGGCACGTCCACGACGCCGGACACGGTTCCGACCTCGGCACTCGTGCAGGGCACCGGCCTCGCCGCGCACTCGGCGGTTGCGGAGGTGCGCCCGCACGCGGCGATCGCGGGCGCGCCGACGACGTTCGACGCGTACCTGCTGCCCGACATTCAGGGTACGGACACCGGCGTCAACGCTCTGTACGTCACGGTGCCCGCCGGGTTCGGCACGCCCGCCGTGAGCGGCATGTGGATCGGCGGCGTCGCGGTGAGCTATCACGATCGCAGCAGCTCCGGTCAAGCCTCGGCGGTGACGACCACGCGTGCCGCGAACGGACAGCTCGTGCGCGTGCGCTTCACCACCACGGCGCCCACGACCGTGGACGCGACCGGCTCCGACTTCGCGGTGAGCTACGAGGACACCTCGACCACCGTCGCGACGCAGGCGGCCGTCGAAGGTGACGCGAACGGCGTCGACGACGGCGACACGTGGCTCGTGACCGTCGGTCCCGCGCCGCTCGCCGCGATCACGATCGAGCCCGCGAGCTTCGCGGGCGACGTGGACACCACCGTCGCGTTCGGCGCGAGCGGGCTCGACGCATTCGGCAACGCCGTCGCGTTCACGCCCACGTGGTCCGTGACGGGCGGCGTGGGCACGATCGACGCCGACGGCACGTTCCGCGCGACGCACCACGGTGAGGGCGGCGTCGTCGCGACGAGCGACGGCGTGCGCGACACCGCCGAGGTCGCAGTGCTCGCGGGACCGGCCGCGAGCCTCGTCACCGCCGAGGTCGAGCCGCGACTCGTCAGCGCCGGCACGGCCGTCACCTTCGACATGTACGCCCTTGCGCGCATCGGCGCGAAGGACACCGGCATCGACTGGCTGCGCGTGCGCGTGCCCGGCGAGTGGGGCACGCCCGTCGTCACCGCCGCGTGGGTCGGCGGCGTCGCGACGACTTTCAGCGACCTGAGCCAGTCGGGCGCCGCCGTGATCGCGCTCGGCACGCGCGTGCGCGACGGCCAGCTCGCGCGCGTGCGCTTCACCGCGACGGCGCCCACGGCACCCGACACGGGCGGTGCCGACTTCTTCGTCAGCTACGACGACACCGAGACGTCCGTGCCGCAGCAGCTCGCGACAGCCGGCGACGCGGACGGCATTCCGGACGACGAACCGTGGCGCGTGCGCGTCGGCCCGGGCCCACTCGACACGCTCGCCATCGCGCCGCGCGCGGTGACGTGCAACGTCGACTCGCTCGTCGCCTTCACCGTGTCGGGTCTCGACGCGTACGGCAACGCCGTCGGCGTGACGCCGGCGTGGAGCGTCACGGGCGGCATGGGCTCGATCGGCGTCGACGGAACGTTCCACGCCACGCACGCGGGCACCGGCCGGGTGATCGCGGCGAGCGGCGCGTTCGCGGACTCGGCGATCGTCACGGTGAACGAACGCCCGTCGCTCGCCCTGCGCGCGGTGCACGGGGCGACGCCGCTCTATCCCGGCGAGAGCGCCGGTACGTTCTCGGTGGTGCTCGTCAACGCGTCGGCCGAGTCGGTCGCGGTCGAGACCGCGTCGCTGTCGTTCCGCCGCGTCGCCGCCGGCGACGCCGACGCCGACTTCGCCGCGCTCGCGCTCTTCACGCTGCCGCGCACGCTCGCGGCCGGCGCAGCGGACACGCTGCGCTGGAGCGTCTCCGCGCTGGCCGGGACGACGGCCGGCGTCGTCACCGTCGACGCGTCGGCGTCGGGGCACGGTCAGCTGACCGGCGCCGTCGCCACCGCGAGCGGCGCGGACACGACGCTCGCACTCACGGTCGGCACCGCCGGCGTCGAGCTCTCGTTCTCGCAGCAGGCCGCGCTCGTCGCCGTCGGCGACAGCGCCGTACTCGGCTGGGTGCGGCTCGTGCAGCACGGCTCGCAGTCGCGGCACCTGCGCCGTCTCGCGCTCGCCGACGCGTCGCTCGGTCCCGGCACCGTGCCTCAGCTCGACGCGGCGCTCGGGCGCGTCACGCTCTGGCGCGACGACGGTGACGGCATGCCGTGGGGCGCGGCGGACACGCTGCTCGCGAGCGCGACCGCGTCCGCCGACACCGTCGGCTTCGCCGGCTTCGACGTCACGCTGCCACCCGAGTCGCCGGTGACGCTGGCACTCTCGGTGCGCACGGGTGCGGCGCATCGCGGCGACACGCTCGACGTCGCCATCGCGTCGGCGTCCGCGCTCACGTTCGCGCCGGCCGCGTCGCCCACCGCGTCCTATCCGCTCGAGCCCTGGGGCGGGTTGCTCGTGCAGGGTGTCCCGGCCGCGGGCTTCGCCTCGCGCGCGTTGTCGTCCCGCACGATCAATCCGTCCGCGACGAACCGGCTCGCGCTCGACGTCACCGTGCCGGCGAACGGTTACCTCGCCGACGTGCTCGAGCAGCTCTCGGTCGTGAACCTCGGCACCGCGCTCGCGGGCAGCGACCTCGCGCGACTCGTCGCGTGGGCGGACGACGGCGACGGTGCGTTCGACGCGTTGCACGACCGCAAGATCGCGACGCTCGCGTACACCGGCGGACGCTGGCAGGCGTCCGGCATCGGCGAGCCGGTGCCGCTCGCGGGCCTGCGCCTGTACGTCACCGCTGACGTCGCGCCGCTCGCGGAGGAAGGCCGCACGCTGCAGCTCGCGCTGCCCGGCGGGCCGCAGCCCGGCATCGGCACGCGCGGCGGGAACGCTGGTCCCGTCGATCACGATGCGGCGTGTCCCACTGTGCTGACCGTCACCAACCAGGACCGCGTCACGCTCACGCCGATCCCGCTCGTGCCGGGTCAGGTGCGTCCCGGAGACACGGGCGTGCCGCTGCTCGCGTTCCAGGCGCTCAATACTTACGCGAGCGAGCGCGTGCTGACCGGCCTCGCCGTGGGCAACCTCGGCACCGGACGCGGCACGCCGGCGCAGCTCGACGACGAAGCGCGCGCGGTCGAACTGCGCGCCGACGGCGACGGCGACGGCGTACTCGACGATGCGGACACCGATCCCGTGATCGCGACCGGCTCGTTCCGCGACGGCGCCGCTTCGTTCGGTGGACTGCAGTGGACGATTCCCGCCGGCGCCACGCGCACGCTGTTCGTCACCGCGGACGTTTCGCCCAAGGTCGCGGCCGACGGCGACGTGCTCGCGGCCGGCGTGGCGTCGGCCGACGAGCTCGTGTTCCGCGACGCGACCGCCGTCGTCGGCGCGTGGCCGCTCACGTCGGGCGTGCAGTGGACGGTCGACGGCTTCGGCGCGGCGCAGGTCACCAACGTCGGCGCGCGCGCCGCGACGCTGAGCCCGCTCGACGCGCCCGTCGTCGCGCTGGACGTGACGCTGCCCGCCAACGGATACGCGTCCGACGTCCTGCGCAGCGTGCGCGTCGAGAACCTCGGCACGGCCACGGTCGCGGACGTCGCGGGCATGTGGCTGTGGAAGGACGGCGGCGACGGCATGTTCGGTGGCGCGACGTCCGACGACAGCCTGCTCACCGCGCTCACGCCGGTCGCGGACGGCTGGCAGTCGCCTTTGCTCTCGCTGGGCGTGAACCCGCCCGGCGTGCACGCGTTCGTCTCCGTCGCCTTCCAGCCGACGGCAGCCGAGTCGAGCACGGTGCGGCTCGCGCTGCCCGTGAACGGTGTCGAGTGCGCGTCGGGCAACACGGGACCCAACGACGTCGCCGTCGCCAATCCGAACGACGTCGTGGTCAGCACCTCGCCGCTGCTCGCCACGCTGGAGCTGCCGCCCGCCGGAACGATCGGCGCGCCGGCCACCGTGCGCATGATCGTGCGCAACGTGGGCGCTGAGACGCTCGATGGCGTCGCGCCCACCGCGCTCGTCGCGAGCGGTGAGGCGGCGCTGCAGTTCGCCGGCGCGTGCACGCCCGCGTCGCTGACGCTCGCGCCGGCGCAGAGCGACACGTTCACGTGGAGCGCGACCTGCGTGGCGGCCGGCGAGGAGCGACTCACCGGCGCCGCCACCGGCGTGGGCGCGACGAGCGCGCTGACGCGGCGCGCGCCGAGCGTCACGTCGGGCCTGCTGCACGTTTACCAGCACGCCGACCACGTCGACCTGTACGAGGTCGAGACGATGCCCGCGAGCGTCAATCGCGGCCAGGCGAACGTGGTGCCGTTCGCACTCACGTTCGACAACCCGGGCGGCACGCTCGCGTCGGACGTGCGGCTCTCGCACGTGCGCTTCCGCCTCGAGGACGAGGCCGGCGCGCTCGTGCGTCCGGCGAAGGTGCTCGCGCGCGCGGAACTCAACGAAGGCAGCGTGGTCTTCGGCTCGCGCACCACGTTCGACACGACGGCCACCGAGCTCGACCTGCCGCTCGTGCCGCCCGCGGTGGTCGCGCCCTCGCATCCGACCACGCTCAACCTGCGACTCGACGTGCTCGAGTCGACCACGGTGCCGGGCTTCCGCGTCGTGCTGCTCGACAGCACGATGCTGACGGCGGTCGACGCGACCAGCGGTGCTCCCGTCATCGCGCGCGTCGGCGGCGGCGGCTGGCCGGTGCGTTCGAACGTCGCGCGCGTGGTGTCCGACGCCGCGCCCGTCACGGTCGCGGCGATCGCCGCCGACACGCTGCGCGTCGCGCGCGGCGCGACGTCGGTGCCGCTCGTGCGCGTGCGGCTCACGAGCCCCGGCGTGCCGGGCATCTCGTCGGACGTGCGCCTGTCCGCGTTCGCGATCGACGTGCGCGATTCCGCCGGCGGCCCGGTGGCCGACGCCGCGACGTGGCTCGGTGCGCTGCGCGCCCGCAGCGGCGCCTCGCTCGCCGGCGCACGCGCCGTGTTCGCCGGCGACGGCGCGACGCTCGTGCTCGCGCTCTCGCCGCCGCTCAACCTGCCCGCGGGCACGCCGGTCGACCTCGTCGTCGAGGGTGACGTCGCGGCGAGCGCGCCCGTCGGCCGCTTCGGCGCGCGCTTCGGCGACTCGGCGCTCGTGGTGGCGCGCGACGCGAACACGCGCGCACGCGTCGCGACGATCTACGCCAGCGATCCGGTCGACGGCAGCCGCGTGCGCATCGAGGCGGCGGCCGAGACGCTGCGCGTAGCCGCGAGCGCGACGCTGCCGGCCGCGGTGCTCGCCGGCCAGACGAACGTCGGCGCGTTCGGCGCGACGCTCGTGCACACCGGTGCGCCCGGCACCGCGCGCATCGCCTTCGACCGGTTGACCGTCACGCTGCGCGACGAACAACGCCGCGCGCTCGCCCCGGCGGCTTTCGCCGCGCGGCTGCGCGTGCGTCTCGACGGGGCCGACGTCGCGTCGACGACCGCGCTGCCCGACACGCCCGAGCCCGTGACGCTGACGTTCGCCGAGCACACGCTCGAACCCGGCGACTCGGCGCGCATCGAGCTGCGCCTCGACGCGAGCCCTGCGGCGCCGCTCGGCTGGTTCGAGCTCGTCACGAGCGGCAGTGGTCTCGGCGCGCGCGACGCGAACACGGGCGCCGCGCTGGCCGTCACCGACGCCGACGGCGTCGCGGCGGTGATCGCGTCCGGACTCGCGCGCGTGCTGCTGCCCGGACGCCAGCTCACGGCGGGCCTCGAAAGCCTGATGCCCGCCTCGCTCGCGCCCGACGCGCGCCCGCGTGCCGCCGCGCGACTCGTGCTGCGCAACGCCGACGCCGGCTCGTCGGGCGCGATCGCCGTCGACCACCTCGTCGTGCGCGGCGCGGACCGCGCGCACGGCTCGATCGCGCTCGGCGCCGCGGCATCGGTCGTCGAAGCGTGGGTGGGCGGGACGATGTGGGCGTCGAGCGCCGCGCTCTCGCCGGATTCCGCGACGGCGACGCTCGCGGGAGCCGCGCCGCTCTCGCTCGGAGCGGGCGACAGCGTCGCGGTCGAGCTGCGCGTGCGGCCGCGCGCCGACGGCAGCGCCGCCAGCGTGCGCGTCGGACTCGACGCGTCCGGCATCGGCGTCGTGCAGCCCGCGAGCGCGCTGCTCGCGATCGCGGTGCAGCCCGCGCCCGGAGCGAGCTTCCCGCTGTGGAGCGAGGCGGCCACGTTCACCGCGGCCGACTTCGCGCGCAGCGTCTCCAACTTCCCGAACCCGTTCGCGGCCGGACGCGCCTCGACCACCTTCGCGTACTGGCTGCGCGGCGCGGCGCGCATCACGCTGCGCGTGCTCGACGCGCGCGGCGACGTCGTCGTCACGCTCGCCGACGGCGCGGCGCGGCCCGCGGGCCTCGCGCAACAGGACCACTGGGACGGCCGCAACGGGCGCGGCGACGTCGTCGTCAACGGCGTCTACGTCGCGGAGCTGACGGTGCGCTACGACGACGGCGGCGGCGAGCACGCGTGGCGGAAAGTGATGGTGGTGCGATGAGCCGCCACCGCGCATCGGTGCACGCGCTCGTCCTCGCGCTCTTCCTCGCGCTCGCATGCGCGTCCGCGCCGTTGGCGCGCGCCGCGGAGGACGGCGGCACGCAGTCGGTGTTCGAGTACGGCGCCGGCAATCGCACGCTCGCCATGGGCGGCGCGGGCGCGGCGTCGGCCGCGGACGCGAGCGCGCTCTTCTGGAACCCCGCCGGGCTTGCTCGCGCCTCGCGCGCGGAGGTCGCGTTCGCGCAGTCGGGCGATCTCGGCGTGGGCTTCCGCGAAGCGCACGGCGCGATCGCGCTGCCGAGCTGGCGCTGGGGCACCGTCGCGTTCTCGTGGCGGCACTTCGGCGTCGACGGGCTCGAGGGCCGCGACGAGCGCAACGCGATCGTCGGCGGCGAGCTGAAGCACGCCGAGGACGAGGCGATGCTCGGCGTCGCGCGGACGTTCGGCACCGCGTGGGATCTCGGCGCGACCCTGAAGTCGCGGCACCAGAGCCTCGCGAACTACTCGGGCAGCGGCTTCGGCGCCGACCTCGGAGCGCGACTGCGCCCCGCGCAGCTCGCGGCGAACGCGCCCGCGTGGCTCGCGCCCGTGACGCTCGGCGTCGCCGTGCGCAACGCGGCGCGACCGAGCGTGCGGCTCGACCAGGAGTCGGTGGCCGATCCGACGGCGGTG
>WBZT01000599.1_pt1 | contig 28678 bp, 21 predicted proteins | sample 5204241 | NCBI WGS metagenome assembly WBZT01 (sample SAMN12344358, study PRJNA552823) | activated sludge metagenome | biome: Activated sludge suspended growth; feature: Nitrification reactor; material: Wastewater; isolation source: activated sludge from nitrification reactor of wastewater... | reverse complement strand
GTTTCCTGGGGTGGATTCAAGTCCAGCATCGACAAGGAGGAGGCCGTCCAGTTCTTTCGGGTGCGCCTTTGGGACCAAGGCAACCTGATCGACCAAGTACTTGCGCATTACGACAAGCTGGATGAGGACATCCGCACGGAACTGCCCCTGAAGCGGATTTGGGTGGTCGCCGAGGCGGCGGAGTCATCGTAGCTTTGCAACACCCGCTATCGCTCCTGGTGCGGGGCTTTGTTCCGCCCGGCACCAGAAAGGTAAGTGCTGCCTTACTGGCACCGGGCTCGGATCACCCCCCATCCATCTGAAGGGAGCTTTGAGCGGGCAAGCACCATAACGCGAGGTACGCGCCAGGCTCCCTGGTTGTCCGGCAAGCTGCCGGGGGGTCCTGCCCGGCCAACACCAGCCCGCCTGCATAACTGGCGCTATGTTAAATGCCCGCCGGGGCTGTCCTGTCCCGATGCGCTGCCCCGTCCCCTACGGCGCGTCGGCCGCCAATCTCGGGCGCTGCGCTCGGGCCAAACACCGTCCTCTGCTCGTTTGTCCTAGCCCAGGGCCCATTTTGATCAGCCGCCCGCCCAACGGGTTGCTGCTCATGGGGCTTTAGCGACTGTGCTTCTGCAGCCCCCCATTCTCGTCCCCCCGCTTTCTGTCCGCCCCCAAGGGTTCCCCATGAATTTAAGCGAAGGATAAATACTGCGCATATTTAAACCTTATAAAACCATAAAATAATCAACATGATACCTGAATGATCTGGCGCTAGAAGAGTATAATTTGCCTAATGTTTTCGGCGAAAAAGAGGTGAGATTTAACCATGGGCGGAATAGGTTCGGGAGGTTGGCATCGGTGGGATAAGAGGACCACCACGGAAGAGGTTCCCCGCGTAGATATCCGCTACATGCGCAATCAAGGATTACTATTCTGGCCAGGTTTCACGGGTAGTCTGTCGTGGTCCCGAGGTCGGAAGCAAACCGGATCAGCTCGTTATCGAGTGGAACAGGATCGGCTGGTGCTGATGTATCGCTACCGCATTCCCGGTGAGGATTGGCGGGATGTGGAGGAGCACGTCTGGTTCGACCGAACCCCCTGTAACTATGGTGGTGCACGATTGTGGTTTCTGTGCCCCCATTGCGGCAAGCGAGTGGCGGTGCTCTACGGTGCTGGTGCCCGATTCCTATGCCGCCACTGCTACAAGCTTCCTTACGGCAGCCAGAACGAAACCTACCTGGACAGGATGATGCGCAAGGTCCGAAAGATTCAGGCGCGTCTGGGGGCGTCTGAGAGCCCCATGGAGCCGATTTGGGAGAAGCCGAAGGGAATGCACTGGAACACTTTCGAGCGCCTCCTGAGAGCCGATGAAGAGGCTAATCGGGCGTCAACGCTGGCTATGGCTGAGCACCTGAGCAGGCTCGAGAGAATAGGGTGGTTGTAAGCGGGTCCGTCCCTAAGGGAAACGCTACGGGTGTTTCGAGCCCCGGTGTCTGGCTAGCTTTCAGATATTCGTAGCCTTTTCAAACTTGAGGATCTATGACCATGAGCGGAGAAGTCATTGGGATCGACGGACTCACGGACCAGCAACGCGAAGGCGCACGACTGGCGGCGGCTGGGTGGCGCGGGGTGGACATCGCTGAGCATCTCGGGGTGGCACAGGAGACGGTCTCCCGGTGGCGTAAGAAACCCGAGTACGTTACAGCCATAGAGGCCATCTTGCGCGAGGCTCGCCTGGAGGTGGCGGGTCGTATGCTGGGCCTGACGGACAAAGCGCTCGAAGTGATCGAGGGCACGCTTGATTACAAGTACGACCGGCACGTAATGCTTCGTGCAGCTATCGCGCTGTTGCAACTTTCTGGCTCCGGCAGGGCTGCGCCCACTCGGCCGGGTCAGCAGAGGCTTAGCGGCGAGGCGGCAACGCCCAGGAATAGCGATTAGCACGCGGTGGAGGTGGCGCGTCAGTGTGTCACGTTTGTGTCACGCGATATGCGACGGTATGCGCTGAAAGTGCGGGTGCCAGCGGTGCATATCTATTTAAAACAATTGGTTACGATGGAATCGTAGCCTTGCCAAGGTTGGGGTCGCGAGTTCGAGCCTCGTTTCCCGCTCCATTTTCCTGTAAGTATATGATTTACTTCCGGTAGTACGCCACACGGTGAATACAAACCATGAAATTAGGGTTTGGCTCACCATGCCCCCCGAATCACCCTGCCAAACATTCAGAATGGTCAGCAGCCCCTTAGAGGCGCTTGGCGTTTGACCGCAGGATTTGGGCCGTCGCGCTTTCGGGTCGATCAGGAACTGGTCACCCTCGCCCCGAAAAGGCCCTGGAAATCACCGATCTCAACCGCTATGTGCGGCCCGAGGAGATCGAGCGCCTCATAAATGTCACCTGCCTGCTGGATAGCACCTGGGCCAGCAAGCGCTTGAGTCGCGTCACCTCGGCAGCTCGCCCGGCCTGTGTTCCATTCCCGGGTCGATAACGTGCCCTCCGTTATGCCTGTCCCGCTGCCCAGTATCTTGCCTTAAACTACGCCTTCTTGCTAATGAATGAAGGCCATCGCGATGACCTATTGTGTGGGTATTTCTGTGGATGCCGGTTTGGTGTTTGCATCGGACTCCCGAACTAACGCGGGATCGGATCAGGTGAGTTGCTACGGCAAGATGCACACCTTGGGTGTCCCCGGGGAGCGGCAATTCGTGATCTTGAGCGCGGGGAACCTGGCAACGACCCAGGCGGTCATCGCCCAACTTCGGCATGAATTGAAGGATGACCCCGACTGCCCGTTGAACAGGGCGCGATATATGAATGAGGTGGCGGATTACATTGGCGAGGTAAGCCGCCAGCGGCAAATGCGGTATAGGGACAAGGAGTCCCCAAACGCGGGTTTCAGCCCTGCCGCCAGTTTTGTCCTGGGGGGACAGATCCTGGGAGAGGCACCCTGCCTGCACATGATCTACCCTGAAGGTAACCACATCACCACCTCCCCGGCGACGCCCTTTCTGCAAATCGGGGAGGCCAAGTATGGTAAGCCGATCCTGGATCGCATCATCGAGCAGGATTCGTCCCTGGAGGATGCGGCGCGTTGCGCTCTCGTCTCCATGGACTCGACCATGAAGAGCAATGTTACCGTGGGGCCGCCGGTGGAATTGTTGCTCTACGAACGTGATTCCCTGGAGCTTAGGATGTACCGCCGCCTGGACGAGCATGACCCCTATCTCAACGCCCTGCGGGCCAGTTGGGCGGAAAATATCCGCCTGGCCATAGCCGCCCTGCCACTCTTCAGGCTGGAGGCGTCTGGCCGGCCACCTGGAGCCTGAGGTCTGGACGACTGCCGTGCCGCTAAGAGTGCGTGAACCAGGTCTTGCGAATGCCTGCGTGTATTGCGGATATGCCTATTTGCAAGGCGTCGAGCCCCTGGTGTAGGCCATGCCCATCCAGTTCAACGGGCTTGATGTCTTCGAGGTATTGCCGCGCGGCTCGGACCCGGCGAAGCATGTCCCCATGCAGAGGCAGATTCCCCAGGCATGTCTCGGCCTCGTCGAGGCAGTGGCGGATAGAGCGGGGGAAGTTGCCATCATGGAGCAAGTAGGCGGCTACATCGGTATCGTTGACGGCGATTCGTAGATCCTTGCGGTACATCTGATAGGCCGAGAGGGCACGCAGAATACTGGTCCAGACATGGACATCGATTTTTCCCGTCTCGTCTCGGGCCTGATAACTCAAAGGGTGGCTCTGGGTGCCGATATCAATGACACGGGAGGTCATATCAGCCCGCTCCAGATAGCGGCCCAAATCGATGAATTCGTAGGCGTGACCCCGGCTCATGACACTGTGGAGCAGGCCGGTCAGTTGTTGGCAGCGGCGGATGACTCCTGCCAGGAACACGAAACGGCCACGTCGGTTCAGGGCCTCCATCACCTGGTCAGCGACGTAGAGGTGGAACTCGTTGATTTGTTCCCACGCCGCGCCCGGTAATTCCTCGCGAGAAGTCCGGCAGTTCTCCCGCGCCCAGGCGATGGAATTGATCAGAGAACTCGGGTTAAAGGCATCCGCGAGGAGGAACTTGACCGTGTTGCGTTCATCCTGGCGCAGATAGTGCTCGGCGAAAAGTTCCTGTCCGCCAGTAATGACGGGCAAGGCCTTCCATCCTAATTGGGCGCCCCGCGGCAGGTCCATGAGCAGAAAATGGTAGGTACTGACCAGGCGTGCTGTATTTTCAGCGCGCTCGAGGTAACGCGCCAGCCAGTAAATGCGTTCAGCGACTCGTGAGAGCATCAGGCTATCTCGCTATCGACGACCCAGGTGTCCTTGCTGCCACCACCCTGGGATGAATTGACCACTAGGGACCCCCTTTTCATTGCCACCCGCGTCAAGCCGCCAGGGGTGACGTGAATGTCGCGGCCCTGGAGAATGAAGGGCCGCAAATCCAGATGGCGCGGCTCCAGGAAACCATCACAGAGTGTTGGCGCCGTGGAAAGTTGTAGGGCGGGTTGGCCTATATAATTGCGTGGGTTGGCACGCAGCAAGACGGCGAACTCTTCTCGCTCCCGGGCCGTGGATTGAGGCCCCACCAGCATGCCATAACCACCGGATTCGTTGGCTGGCTTGACCACCATGGTCTCCAGACTGGCCAAAACCTGTTCCCGTTCCGCCTTGATATGACAACGGAAGGTCGGTACGTTGGGTATCAGGGGTTCCTCAGCCAGATAATAGCGGATGATATCGGGTACATAAGAATAAATGACCTTGTCATCCGCCACTCCGCAGCCGGGGGCGTTAGCCAGGGCTACCTTGCCATGCCGCCAGGCCCGCATCAGACCGGGAACACCGAGTACCGAGGCGGAGTTGAAGACCTCCGGGTCCAGGAAGAGGTCATCCACCCGTCGATAGATGACATCCACCCGCGTCATGCCCTGAATGGTCTTCATATAGACGCAGTCATCCTGGCCCACTTGGAGGTCGGCCCCCTCCACCAGTTGGGCGCCTATGCTACGGGCCAGGAAGGCATGCTCGAAGTAGGCCGAATTGTAGATGCCGGGCGTGAGCACGGCCACCTGATGGCGGGGGCCCTTGGCGGGGGAGATGGATTGCAGCATCTCCAGCAGCCGATCGGGATAGTCATCGACGGGAAGAATGTTGGTGTTTTCGAAAAGTTCTGGTAGTACCCGCTTGGTTACCTCGCGGTTTTCAATCATGTAGGAGACGCCCGACGGTACCCGCAGGTTATCCTCCAGGACATAGAGAGTGCCGTCGGCATCCCGCACCAGGTCGCTGCCGCAGATATGGGCCCAGACGCCGTGGGCGGGGTGGATGCCGACACATTCCTGACGAAAACCCTTGGAATTAGCAATGAGTTCTCGGGGTACCACGCCGTCGTCCAGCACCTTTTGGTCTTGATAGAGGTCGTCGATGAAGAGATTGAGGGCCCTCAGCCGCTGTTTGAGGCCGGCTTCGACCCCCAGCCACTCGTTGAGAGGTAGCACGCGGGGGATGATGTCGAAAGGCCAGGCCCGATCAATATTTTCCCCATCGCTATAGACCGTGAAGGTGACGCCCTTGTCGATAATGGCCAACTCCGCATCGAGCTTACGCATTTGTAGCTCTTCGTCCGACAGGGAACGCAGCCAGGCGGTCAGATTGGTGGCTGAGGGGCGAGGGATACCCAGAGAGCCAATGAGTTCGTCATAGTTCCCCTTGGGGTCGTAGATATTCCAATCGATAGCCATGGTGACGTCCCACTCAGTAGTCGAAATTACCGGGGGTTTATTACCCTCTTGGTTAAAAAGCAAGAGATGTGCCAAAGATTGGGGTCGGGGCTAGGGTGGTCGATAGGCACCTAGTGAGAGGGGTCGGCTTTGCAGAAGTGACTCACTCGCATCAGGAGTCGTAAGCAGTGTATCCCAGGTCGCACCAAAGGAGGGGCATCCAGTGAAGCTTGCGCCCTAACATCGTGCAACTAGGATTCTTTTGTGGAGCAAGGCGGGAGCCAGGTCCGCAATCAGGCATGGAGGTCGTCATTCTGGGTATGGGCATGGGTGCGCTTCGCTCCGATGGCCCGGACCTTGCTTTCAAATGCTCGTAGGTTCCTTGCCTGCCTGATCGGGAGAATCAATTGTCCATCCACGTCGCGCTCAATCACGTTACGCACTACCGTTACGACCGTTTGGCGACCCTGTCGCCTCATATCGTGCGTCTGAGACCAGCGCCCCATTGCCGTACCCCCATCCTCAGCTATTCTCTTCGCGTCGAGCCGGCGGGGCACTTCATCAACTGGCAGCAGGACCCCTTTTCCAACTATCTGGCCAGACTTGTTTTTCCCGATCGTACCCAGGAATTTAAGGTCACGGTGGACTTGGTGGCCGAGATGTCGGTGTTCAACCCCTTCGATTTTTTTCTGGAGCCGGAAGCCGAGCATTATCCCTTCCATTACGCCCCAGAACTAGAACACGATCTGCTGCCCTATCTGGTCAAGGGTGACTTGACACCGCGCTTCAAGGCCTTCGTGGCCAGCATTCCGCGCGATGAGGTACGTACGATTGACTTTCTGGTGGAGTTAAACCAGCGTCTGCAACGGGATATCACTTACTTGATCCGCATGGAGCCCGGGGTGCAGACGCCCGAGGTGACCTTGGCCCATGGCTCCGGGTCCTGCCGTGATACCGGCTGGCTGCTGGTACAGACGCTGCGCCAGATGGGTTTGGCCGCGCGCTTCGTATCTGGCTATCTCATCCAACTCAAGCCTGACGTCAAGGCCCTCGATGGCCCTTCCGGGGCCGAGGTCGATTTCACCGATCTGCACGCCTGGTGTGAGGTCTATTTGCCGGGGGCCGGCTGGGTGGGTCTGGATCCTACCTCTGGCTTGCTGGCGGGGGAGGGACATATTCCGGTGGCCTGCACCCCCGAGCCGGCGACGGCTGCCCCGGTATCCGGGGCGGTGGACGAGTGTCAGGTCGAGTTCTCCCACCAGATGCAGATCACGCGCATCCTCGAGTCTCCCCGCGTGACCAAGCCTTATACCGACGAGCAGTGGGAGAAGATCACGGCACTGGGTCAGGCGGTGGATGCCGAATTGGAGGCCGGTGATATGCGGCTGACCATGGGTGGTGAGCCAACCTTTGTATCAGTGGAGGACCGGGACGGCGCTGAATGGAACACGGATGCCCTGGGCCCGACCAAACGGGGTTTGGCGACCGAGCTCTTGCATCGATTGATGGGACGCTATGCCCGAGGCGGCTTCCTGCATTTCGGCCAGGGCAAATGGTATCCAGGGGAGCAACTCCCGCGGTGGGCGCTATCGATCTACTGGCGCGCGGATGGCCAGCCCTGCTGGCATAACCTTGCGCTCCTTGCCGACGAGCGCCATACCCACCGCTATACCGCCGCCGATGCCAAGACCTTCATCATGGCCTTGACGCGGCGCCTTAACCTCGATACCCAGTACGTTCAGACCGGTTACGAGGATGCCTGGTATTACTTGTGGCGCGAGCGGCGGCTGCCGATCAATGTCGATCCTTTTGACTCCCATCTCGAGGATGAGATTGAGCGGGTACGCCTGCGGCGTATCTTCGATCAGGGATTGGATAGCGTGGTGGGTTACCTGCTGCCCCTCAAGCGCGAGATGATCGCTGGCGAATCCCGACCAAGCTGGATTACCGGACCCTGGTTCCCTCGCGACGATCGGCTCTATCTGATCCCCGGCGATTCGCCAATGGGGTATCGGTTGCCATTGGACTCCCTGCCGTGGGCCAGGACCGAGGACCAGCCTATTTCAATATCGCAGGACCCCTTCGCGCCTTCCACCCCCTTGCCGAGTGCCGCGCTACTCCGATCCCAGACGCGGTATGACGCCCGTCATCTGGGTTACGGTTTTGCCGAGGGCGGCGCTGTCGCCCTGCAAGGACAGGAGTTACCTGGATATGCTGGGACGGGAGCTGGTGCAGGGGGCTATGGTTCGCAAGTTGGGGATGCCCACTCCACCCCCCACCAGCCTACCGCCTCGCGTCCAGAGGCACCCGACACATTACCGGCCCGTCAGCAATCAGCGGGCTGGATCATCCGCACCGCGCTCTGTGTCGAGGTGCGGGATCCCCAGCGCGCCAACGGCACCAAGGCCGAAACGGAGCATGGTGGCAAGAGCGCGGTCATGTTCGTGTTCATGCCGCCGCTTGAGCACCTCGAGGACTACCTGGAATTAGTCACGGCTATTGAAGCGACGGCTGCTGAGCAGGGCGTGAAAGTCGTGCTGGAAGGCTATCCTCCGCCGCGCGATCCGCGTCTCAAATCGCTGCAGGTTACCCCAGACCCCGGCGTCATCGAGGTCAATATCCACCCGGCCCATAATTGGGAGGAACTTGTCGATCATACTGAGTTTCTCTACGAGGCTGCTCATCAGACGCGGCTCTCCACCGAGAAGTTTATGCTCGACGGCCGGCACACGGGCACGGGCGGTGGCAACCACTTTGTATTGGGTGGCGCCACCCCCGCCGACAGTCCCTTTCTGCGCCGGCCCGACCTGCTGGCGAGCCTGCTGAGCTACTGGCATAACCACCCCGCGCTGAGCTACCTCTTCAGTGGGCTCTTCATCGGCCCGACGAGCCAGGCGCCGCGCATTGACGAGGCGCGCAACGATCAGGTGTACGAGATCGAGATCGCCCTCGACGAGTTGGAACGGCGGATGGCCCCTGCCGGTGGTGCGACCGGCATGGCACCGCCTTGGCTCGTGGATCGTTCACTACGTAATCTGCTGATCGATGTCACGGGCAACACCCATCGCAGCGAGTTTTGCATTGATAAGCTGTATTCGCCGGATGGGCCTACCGGACGTCTGGGCCTTCTGGAGTTGCGGGCCTTCGAAATGCCGCCCCATGCCCGTATGAGCTTGGCCCAACAACTTCTCTTGCGCGCCCTCTTGGCCTGGTTCTGGCGCGAGCCCTACCGGGGTGGGATAGCCACCCGCCTGACGCGCTGGGGTACCAGCCTGCATGACCGCTTTCTGTTGCCTACCTTTGTCGAGATGGACTTCGACGACGTCATGGTCGAGTTGCAACAGGCGGGTTTCGGTTTTGACAGGGCCTGGTTCGCGCCACACTTCGAGTTCCGTTTCCCAGTGATGGGCGAGGTATCAACCTGGGGTATCGGGCTGACGCTGCGAAGCGCCCTTGAGCCTTGGCACGTGATGGGTGAAGAGGATTCCGCGGGTGGCACGGTGCGCTTTGTGGACTCATCTCTGGAGCGAATTGAGCTCAAGGTCACGGGACTTAACGATAATCGCCACGTGATTGCTGTCAATGGTCAGGCGGCGCCGCTGCAGCCGACCGGGCGCGCTGGTGAATATGTCTGCGGGGTGCGCTATCGGGCCTGGCAACCTTCCTCCGCCCTCCATCCTACGATCGGTGTCCACGCCCCGCTGACCCTGGACATCGTCGATAACTGGCTAGGGCGTTCCCTTGGGGGCTGCCAATACCATGTGGCGCATCCGGGCGGACGCAGCTACGAGACCTTCCCGGTTAACGCCTATGAGGCGGAGAGCCGGCGCCTGGGCCGTTTCTTCCGCATTGGCCACACCCCTGGCACCTTGAAGGTTGAGCCGGCGCGACCCAGCCTCGAGTTCCCCTTCACCCTGGACCTCCGCCAGCGGCGCTGACGGGCCTTGTCACACCGGAGCAAAAGTCACTCGCCCCTGACGACAGCGGGGAACCTCGCGCCCAAAGGCCCGGGCGTCGGCGCTCTGTTGCCCGCGACACCGGTCGAGGAGAGGGTCTGGGACGAATTGCGCTTTGCCAGCGGCGCCCTACGACCCCTTTGGTCCCGTTTTTTTGGCCTGCTGCCCGCCCCGCCGGCGAGTCTCGACCTGCCGGGGGACCTGGATCGCCGCCTGGCCCAGATCCATGAGCAGATTCAGCGAGATGGTGTTACTCACAACGTCTTTGGTGCCGATGGGATGGCTACGCGCCCCTGGTCGCTGGAGCTTTTGCCTCTCCTGATCGGGCCTAAGGACTGGGCGGAAATCGAGTCGGGTCTCGTGCAGCGCGCTGAATTGTTGGAGGCGGTGCTGGCGGACCTTTATGGGGCCCGGCACCTGTTGCATAAGGGCCTGTTGCCCCCCGCGCTGCTGTTACGCCATCCTGGCTATGTTCGCCCCATGCACGGGGCCCGACCCGCGGGTGGCCAGCGGTTGCTGATCGTGGCCTTTGATATCGCCCGCGGGCCCGATGGCGGCTGGTGGGTCGTCGCCCAGCGTACCCAAGGGCCTCCGGGCCTGGGGTATGTGCTCCACAACCGCATGTTGGTCTCGGCGCAATTTCCCGACATCTTTCGGGAGATGCGAGTGCAGCACATCGCCAGCAGCTACCAGCGGCTGCTGAATGCGTTGGAGGGTCCCGCGCGCGAGGCCGCGGGTGGCCACACGCCCCGCATCGTGCTCCTCACGGCGGGGCCTTACAGCGAGACCTGGTTCGAGCAGGCCTATCTGGCGCGTTATCTGGGCCTGCCGCTGGTGGAGGGGGGAGACCTGACCGTGCGTGGAGAGCGCCTGTATCTGAAGACCGTGGAAGGATTGGAACCCGTGCATGGTTTGCTGCGCCGCGTGGACGATGACTGGTGTGACCCCTTGGTATTGCGGCCGGACTCAGCCCTTGGCGTCCCTGGGTTGGTGGAGGCCGCGCGCGCTGGCCATATCGTCATGGCCAATGCCCTGGGCAGTGCCTTTCTGGAATCGCCCGCCATCCAGGGCTTTTTGCCTGGTATTGCGCGACAAATCCTGGGGCAGAAGTTGTTGATGCCCTCCCTGCCGACCTGGTGGTGCGGAGAGCCGGCGGCCTGGGCTGATGTCAAGGGGCGCCTGGAGGGCAAACTGCTGCGTAGTACCTTCCCCGAGGCCGGTAGGACGTCCAAGGTTTTCGTTTCATCCCAGGCGTCTGTTGACCTGGATCCGGATGCCTGGACGGTGCAGAGCCGCCAGCCCTTCTCGCGCGCACCCATCTGGGGTGACGGTACCCTGACGCCGCGTCCGGCCCTGCTGCGTGTCTATGCCATCGCCGATGGCCAGGGGCGCTGGCAGCTGTTGCCAGGCGGTATGACGCGCGTCGCCAAGGGCGAAGAGGCTAGCGTCTCGATGCAACGCGGCGGTACCAGTCTGGACACCTGGATCCTGACAGACGGGCCGGTGAATCACTTCTCCTTACTGCCGGGCCGGTTGTCCGTGGATGATGTGCAGAGTCGGCGTCGCCCCGTCAGTAGCCGTACGGGTGAGAACTTGTTCTGGCTGGGACGCTACACGGAACGTACCGAACATCTGGTTCGCCTCGCGCGTGCCACGCTGCGCCTGACCGCCGCCGACGGTACCCTCCGAGGGGCTTTACCACGCGCCTTGTCGGCGCAGGGGGTGCGTGCCGGGCTGGTGCCCCCGGGAGTGCCTTCACTCCTAAAGTCCCCTCGTCTCTACGAACGGGCCCTATTGGCGGGCTTGGCCGATGAAAAAGAGGCCTTCAGTATTGCCTTTAACCTGGGGGCGTTAGAGCGCACCTCGCTCGCCTTGCGCGACCGGCTAGCACCGGAGCAGTGGGAACTGATCCGCAGGATGCGCTCGACCTTCACGTCAGCGGTCGACCTATCCGGTGGCGAATTGCCCCCGAGGTCGCGGGTGCCGCCGGCGTTGGACCGGCTGGCGTTGCAATTGGCCGCGGCCACGGGCGCCCAATCCGACCGCATGATCCGCGATCATGGCTGGCGGTTCCTCACCGTGGGACGCCTATTAGAGCGTCTGGTCGGCCTCACGCAGTGCCTGGATGATTTTCTGGAAGCCGGCGTGCAGAGTGGTGCCTTTGGCGTGGAAGTCCTGCTCGATCTTTTTGACAGTACCATCACTTACCGTGCTCGCTATCAGCGGCATGAAGACCTGTTGGCCTTGGTGGATTTGCTGGTGCTTGACGACACCAATCCCCGGGCCTTCGCAGGCGTGCTGCGGCGGTTACGGATCGAACTGTCGAAGTTCCCCGTTAGCAATCAAGCCCTCGCACCGATGCAGGCCTGGCTGCCGCAGGCGGGAGTGGGGATCACCTTACATGATCTGCGTGATCTTGATGATGCCGGGCTCGTCAAGATCTTGCTTGAGGTAGCGCGGCGCCTTAACCGCATGGGCCTATCCCTGGGCGAAGAGATTGGTCATCGCTATTTCGCGCTGGCCGAGGGCCCTGATCAGGTGCGGCACACATGAGCCAAGTGGATCCCACGCCCGATAGCAGCGGGTCTCGTCCAGCCGGGGCTGACCCGGGCACCCTGGAGTTGGAGGTCTTGCATGAGACTTGCTATGAGTACGATACGCCGGTCTCTTTCGCGCATCACCTTGCCTACTTGAGGCCGCTGACCGATGCCCACCAAGTGCTGATTAGCTACGCATTGGAGGTGGAACCAGCTCCCGCTCAACGCCGCGATGGCATCGACGTGTTCGGTAACGCCTGTAATCACCTGACAATCCTGCAACCACACCGGGAATTAAGGGTGCGAGCCCATGCGCGACTGAGGGTGTCGCCACGCTTCACGTCGCTGGATCCCGAGGCCGCGCCCAATTGGAAGAGGGTGCGCGATCGGCTGCTGTACGTCGCACGTGCCCCCTTTGATCCGGCAGTGGAGTTCGTGCAACCCTCTCCCTATGTGCCGCGGTTGGAGGCGCTACGGGAGTATGCGCTTCCTTCCTTTCCCAGCGGCCGGCCGGTGGCGGCGGCCGCGCTTGACTTGATGCATCGTATCCATGCCGATTTTCGTTACGAAGCCCGCAGCACGGAAATTGACACGCCCTTGGAAGAGGCCTTTACCCAGCGCCGGGGCGTGTGCCAGGACTTTGCGCACCTGATGGTGGGTTCCCTACGCATGCTGCGGCTGCCAGCTCGCTATGTCAGTGGCTACCTGCGCACCAGTTCCGGGGATGGCCCCTTGTTCGTCGGGGCCGACGCTTCGCATGCCTGGATTCAGGTTTATGCACCGGGTACCCCCGGCGTGCCTGCCGATGGTTGGCTGGACCTGGATCCGACCAATGATCTGGTGCCCGCGAGCGGCCATGTCCGCCTAGCGGTTGGCCGGGATTTTGGGGATGTCGCGCCGCTTAGTGGCGTGATTCGCGGAGGCGGCCATCATAGGCTGACAGTGGGGGTTACCACCCGCTTGGTGGGGTCGGCCTAAGCGGTTAAACCCAACCTCTGATGTTTCGGTTGCCCGGGCCGGGAGGCGGCAGGTGGGGGAAGCCATAACCACCTCTCGGTAGGTTAGGCGACAGTATCCCTGATGTTCGACACCCCATCCAGCCTTCCGCTCTAGGCGAAGATCGTTGGGCTCTGGGAATATTACGCCTGCCAATTCTTGTCAATGATGGGCTGTCCACGTTCGAATGCTTGCCACCGCGTCCCGATCAGGGCCTGGATGGGCCGGTACCTGTCCTTGTAGGCCATTTTCCGACAGTCCTGGATCCAATATCCCAAGTAGAGGTACTGGAGCCCCAGGCGGCGGGCGAGTTCGATCTGACTCAGAATTGCATAAGCGCCTGGGGCGCGGGTGGCGACAGCGGGGTCGAAGACGGTATAGACAGCTGACAGGGCCGTAGGGAGCCGGTCGGTAACAGCCAAGGCTATCAGGCGCTCCCCGAGGCGAAATTCTAGGAGGCGGGTTTCGCCCCCCCAGGGATGGATCAGGTAGTCCTGGTAGCTCTCCGGGGTCAACTGGTCCGCCATGCCACCGTCCGGGTGGCGATGGCGGATATAGGTGGCATAGAGGGCGAAATGCTCGGGCGCGTACTGAGCAGGGCGGTCGCTCAGTATCAGATCATGGTTTTGGCTGTGATTGCGGCGTTGGGACCGGTTGAGGACGAAATGGTTGACCTCCAGCCGCACGGGCACGCAACTCCGACAGGGGCCGCAGGCGGGGCGATAGACGAAGCGCCCAGCGCGGCGGAAACCTTTCTGCAACAGGGATTCGTACAGAGGACCGCTCATGGGCACCCGGGGATCGACAAAGAGGACGCGCTCCTCCCGTTCCGGCAAATAGGCGCAAGGGCGGCCCCCCGTGAGGAAGAGGGTTAGACGCTGCTGGAAGCCGAGGTGGGTCATGACCCCGCCCCAACCTGGGATGAAAAGGTGGAAGCGAGCCTCGAGTAACCAGCTTCTCCCCTGTCCGTGCCTTTAGAGTTCCAGAGCCCGGGAGTACCGGGATCGGCGCATAAGCGATCAAGGGTGGCGGTGAACTCGGCGCGTGGGATCTGAAACGCCCCCAGGCTCAGCAGGTGGTCAGTCGCCATCTGACAGTCGATGAGACCAAACCCCCGCTCTTCCAGGGACCGGCACAGGTGGACCAGGGCCACTTTGGAGGCATCGCTGACGAGGCTGAACATGGATTCTCCGAAAAACATGCGACCAAGGCTGACGCCGTACAGGCCACCCACCAGGTCGCCGTCCCGCCAGACCTCCACCGAGTGAGCCCAGCCGGCGCGATGGAGCCGCTGATAAGCGCGAATCATCATGGGTACCAACCAGGTGCCTTTGCCTTGACGGAGGCCGGCACAGGCGCCAATGACCTCATGAAAGGCCTGATCCAGGGTGATCCGCAGCTGTCCCCGGCGCAGCGTTTTGGCCAGGCTGCGGGAGACATGGACCTGGCTCGGTGGCAGTACGGTGCGGGGGTCTGGGCTCCACCAGAGAATGGGATCGCCGGCGTTGAACCAGGGAAAAATGCCCTGGCGGTAGGCGTTGAGCAAGCGCCGGGGGTCCAGGTCGCCGCCAATGGCGAGCAGGCCATCGGGCTCGCGCTCCGCCAGGGAGACATCGGGAAAAGGCGCGGTCGGGTCGCGCGGGTCAAGAAGATGCAGCATGGGTCAGGGTCCCTGTGCCGGCTCCGCTTAGCTCCGGCCGCTGGCGCGGGATCAAAAACTTGAGGCGATTAAGGAAAAATTTGCCCGTCACGGCCTGCATAGAGTAAAAGACAGGATTGTTCCTACCCATACTGGCTTGACCGGAGCGGAAAATGCAAATAGTAGCACGGAGCAAGGCCTGCCCTGGTCGAGCCATTCCCCATCTTTGCCAGCCTTCCAGGTCGTTGCACGGGGAGTGAGGTAAATCAGCCATGCATTACAGAGTCTTTTACTACTTTGAACGTTCTGGCGATGCCATTTCCTCAACCAACGCCGTCGAGATGAGCGCCCGCGACATCCATCGCCAACTGCTGGGACGTTTTCATGGTGGTGACGACTATCTGGGTCTCATCGATGCTCAGGATAATATTCTGCAGATCCTCTGCGAGCCAAAGTTGGCGCGTTTTTGGGTCGAAATCCCCATGGAAGCCGCCAAGGCCTCCTGGGGCCGCTACATGAATCTGGATGAGCTGGTGCAATTGGTCGAGACCCTGCCCGCCATCTTCGACCGCGATAGCCTGCCGGAACTGCAGTACAAGCCCTGGTAAAGGGGTTTGGGACCCCGGTTTTTTCTATCGCGGGTCTTTTGCAGGTTAATCCTGCTCGCCCCAGGCATGTGGGTCTGGGCGGCCACAGCCGTCACACCCCGCTTGATTTGATACTCCGCGCCATGGGAAATGCGTTGGCGGGGTCCTCGGGCCAATGGTGCTTGGGGTAGCGGCCGCGCATTTCTTTGCGCACCTGGACATAACTGCCGGCCCAGAAGCCGGGGAGGTCTCGGGTGAGCTGGAGGGGCCGACGTGCGGGACTGAGCAACTGTACCAGCAGGGGGACCCGGCCATGGGCAATGCTCGGTGTTTCCCGCGTCCCAAGCATTTCTTGCAGGGGCACGGGGAGTATGGGTATGTCGCCAGCCAGGTAATCGATGGGGCGGCGGGCACCCGCAGGGGTGATAAGGCTGGCCGGGGCCTCCAGGTCCAGGCGCTGGCGTTGCTCCCAGTCGAGTTGGGTGGCGAGGATGGCAGCCAGGTCGAGGGCCTGCACCTCGTCGAGGCGAGTCTTGCCGGTCAGCCAGGGTCCGAGCCAGATTTCCAGGCCTTGCTCTAATTGGGCGGACCTGAGGTCCGGCCAGCCGGCATCGGGTTCCAGGGTGCGCATCAGGACGACGCGGGCCTGAAACTGGCGGGCGGCATCGCTCCAGTTCAGGGTCTGGCCAGGGTCGCGTTGGATGCGCGCCAGCAACAGGTCCGGGACTGGGTCCGAGGTCAGGATAGGTACCGGCTGGGCGGTCAGGGTGATGGCGCCGAGTCTCGTAACCTCCTGGGCGCTCGCGGCCTCGCGGCTAGAGTCCCAGGTCAAGACCCGTTCGCGATGGATTCGATGTGCGAACAGGGCCTGGATCTCCGTCTCGCTGATGGGCAGGGCGAGTTGGATGCGGCCGTCGCGCCCGGTGGCATCAAGGCCAGCGGCTACCAGATAGGGGTGGCTGGCGAGGGGATCGCCCGGCGGCAGCGCGACGCCGGAACCCTGGGCCAGGAGGTAGCGGCGCTCCCGTTCAAGACGTCGCTGGGCGACCCGATCCGGATAAGCCAAGGCGAGCAGGCCGCCGCTGGTGGCAATCGCTCGCTGTTCATGGCCCTCCGATCCCTTCACCAGACGGCGCAGTTGCGCGGCCGCCCGGTCGGTGGCGGCTAGCCGGCGCCCGTCCATGTCACCAGGGCCCCGGCAGTCGCGGAAGGCTTGCAGGGCGAGCAGGCGTAGCCCCAGGTCCGCCGATCCGGGCTCCCCGGGCCGGCGTATCCAGGGGTCGCGTTCCGAGAGGAGGGCACAGAGATCCGCGGCCTCCCCGGCCAGGTCAGGTGGCGATCCCAGTAGCAGGGCGGCCAAGCGCGGATGGACAGGCAGTCCCGCCATGGCGCGGCCGAGTCGGGTGATGTGGCCACCCGGGTCCAGGGCACCCAGACGGACGAGCAGGGCCAACGCCTGGTCCCAGGCCGGGCGCGGCGGGGCCTGGAGCCACTGGAGTTCCGCCGGATCGCGCACCCCCCAGAGGGCCAGTTCCAGGGCCAGGGGGGCCAGATCGGACTGCAGGATCTCGGGTGTGCGGTGTTCGGGACGGCCGGCCTCCTGGGCCCGGGTCCAGAGCCGGAAACAGATGCCGGGGCCGAGCCGCCCGGCGCGCCCGGCGCGCTGATCCGCCGAGGCGAGGGAGATGGCCTCCGTCACCAGTCGGGATAAACCCGATCCCGGTTCAAAACGCGGCTTGCGGGTCAGGCCCGTATCCACCACCACGCCAATACCGGGGATGGTGAGGCTGGTCTCGGCCAGGTCCGTGGCCAACACCAGGCGCCGCCGGCCGTCTCTGGGTCCCCTCAGCACCCGATCCTGTTCGAGTACGGGCAGGGCGCCATGCAGGGGCAGGATCTCGACGCCCTGCTCACCCAGGTCGACGAGCCGTTCCCGGACGCTTGCGATCTCTCCCGCGCCGGGCAAGAAGACGAGAAGGTCGCCCTCATGGCTGGCCAGGCCCTGGCGAATGGCGGTGACGAGGGCCGGTAGCCAATCGCGTCCCGGGTCCCGTTCCGCGTAGCGGATCTCGACCGGATAGGGCCGGCCGCTGGCCTGAATCAGGGGCGCGCCGCCCAGCAAGGCCGCCAGGGGCCCGGTGTCCAGGGTGGCGGACATAGCCAGGATGCGCAGGTCCGGGCGCAGGTTGGCGATCACATCCAGGGTCAGGGCCAATCCCAGCGTCGCTGGCAAATTCATCTCATGGAGTTCGTCGAAGAGGACGATACCCACGCCCTCCAGGGCTGGGTCCGACTGGAGGCGGCGGGTCAGGATGCCCTCGGTCAGTACCTCGATGCGGGTGCGTGGCCCAACCCGGCGCTCAAAGCGGACCTGATAGCCCACCGTCTCGCCCAGGTCCTCGCCGAGCAACGCCGCCATGTGCGCAGCGGTGAGACGGGCAGCGGGACGGCGCGGTTCCAGCATGAGGATGCGTTGGCCCGCCAGCCAGTCCTGGTCGAGGAGGGCCAGGGGGACGCGGGTGGATTTGCCCGAGCCCGTGGGGGCCTGGAGCAGGGCATGACCCGTCCTCAAGGCGGCGATGAGATCAGCCATGACCCGGGCGATGGGTAGAGGTCCGGCCGCGTCTGAGTTCATACGCCAGTCTCCAGGGTCTCCCGGTAGCGGGAGGCCAGGATGTCGAGGAGGGCCGGGTGGTCACCCACCAATCCCGTCAGGGTGATGCGCAGCACCGGGTGCTCGGCCCGGACGGTGGCGGCGATCTCGTCCAGATCCCCGCCGGGGCCCGCATGACGGCCGGCGAAAAGGAACAGGGGGACGACGAAGACTGGGCTCCGGCTGTCCGTGCGCGCCAGGCGGCGCAGGACCTCCAGCAGAAGTTCGCCGTTGAAGTCGTATTGGGGGCCTGCGCGACGTTCCATGGCGGCCTCCTCGACTTGAATGCCAGCCTCCAGACGGGAGCGCAGGTCCGCCGCCAGCCAGCGCCGGGCAGCGTTGACCTTGGGGCTGGGGGAGCCGTGATCGACCAGGACCAGGCGCCGAGGCTGGAGCTGGGTCTCCCGGGCGGCGGTCGCAATACGTTCCAGAAGGATGGCGGTGAGGCGTGGCTCGCCTTGGGGCAAGGGGCAGAGTGGGGCGGTCAGGCGGATATCCAGATGGCCCAGGTCCGCGCTGAGCCTGGCCGCCAGGGCTGGAATGGCCTCGGTGAGGGCCCCGCTTGGGCCGAAAAAGAGGGGGATGATCAGAAAACGCCGGACTCCCCGGTGCAGACGGTCAATCAGCCAGGGTTCCAGGGTAATGGCCGGTTGCCCAGCGAGTTGGTTGGCGCTGATAAGGTCGGAATGGGCCAGGGAGAAGGGCTGGACGGGCTCAAGGAGGCGTTCCGCCAGGCGCGCGGCCAGGTCCCGCAGGGCCAGGGTGGACTGGGGGCGGCGCGAGCCATTGTCGAGGAGCAGTATCTCGCGCATGGCAATTTAGCCTCCCAGGGTCAGACGGGTGGCGCGACGGGGCGATGACCGGGGTCGTCGTCCCGTCGCGGTGGGGAATCGCGCAGGGAACGGATCGGTAAGGTGACTCAGGGCTCGATGACGTAAACCTCGACCCGGCGATTTTGGCTCCGGCCGGCCTGGGTCTCGTTGGAGGCGATGGGTTTGGCCTTGCCGAGGCCTATGGCGGTCAGGCGTTCGGGAGCGACGCCCCGTGCGACCAGCGCCTCCAGCACCGCCTCCGCACGCTGCTGAGACAGTGCCAGGTTAGTCTCATCGCGCCCGGTGCTATCGGTGTGGCCCTCGACGCGGACCTTTAGCTCGGGAAACTCAACCAAGACGGCGGCGATATGGTCCAGCCTGGGGATTTCACCCTTAGGAAGCAGGGCCTGGCCGGCCTGGAAGCGGATATCGTCCTCGTTCAGGTCCAGCAGGGTACCCTGGTCGGTGGCGCGGCCGTTGAGAGCGCCCAGGCGCTGGTGAAGGGACTTGAGATGATCAAGGGCTTGGTCTCCCCGGGAGCGGGCGGCTTGGAGTTCGGACTTGGCCTGCTGGCGAAGCTGGTCCAGTTCCTTATTCAAGGTCGCGATTTCCTCCTTGCGTGCGGCCAGATCCTTGGTCAGGACGGCCTCCTTGGCGGTCGCCGCCTGGGTCAGCTTCTCAAGCTGGGATCGGGAATCGGCATGGGCCGCCTGGGTGTCCTCCAACTTGCCCTGCAGGCCCGCGTGTTCATCCCTCAGGTTGGCGAGGGCCTCGCGCTCCTGGTTCAAGGCCGCCTCGGCGGCCTCGATCTTCTGGCTAGCCGCACTCAGGTCCTGTTTGAGCCCCTGGTGGTCACCCTGCAGCTTGGCGAGGGCCTCGTGTTCCTGATGCAAGGCGGCCTCGGAGGCCTCAATCTTCTGGCCAGCGTCGCTCAGGCCCTGCTTGAGCTCCTCGTTTTCATCACGCAGCTTGGTGAGGGCATCGTGCTCCTGATCGAGGGCGGCTTGGGTCGTCTCGGTTTTCTGGCCAGCCTCGATCAGCTTCTGCTTGAGTTCCTCGTCTTCATCACGCAGCTTGGTGAGGGCCTCGTGCTCCTGATCCAAGGCGGCTTGGGTCGTCTCGGTCTTCTGGCCAGCCTCGATCAGGTTCTGCTTGAGCTCCTCGTCTTCATCACGCAGTTTGGCGAGGGCCTCGCGTTCCTGATCCAGGGTGGCCTGGGTGGCCTCAGCCTGCTGGACAGCCTGGGCCAGGCTTTGCTTGAGCTCATCGTTGAGTTGCCGGCACTGGGACAGGCCGTGCTCCACGGTGATCAGGTTTTTCTGTTCGGTCTCCAGGGCCTGGCGCGCCTGGAGCATTTCCGATTTGGCAACCAGGATGCGCTTCTCCCAATTCGCCGCCATGGCCGCCTTGTCGGGGTCACTGCCGACCAGGAGGGTCCGGTATTTGATGATCTCTTCCGTGAGGTCCTCGGTAATTTGCTGGACATGTGCCTCGTGGCTGGCGGCGGCGTCGGTGGCGGCTTGATGGAGGTTCTCGATATCGGTCTTGAGGGCTGCAATCTCGTCGTTAGCCCCTTTAAGGCGTTGTTGGAGGTCGGTCTCGGCTGCCTTGGCCTCGTCGCCCAGCTTGGCGAGGGCGGCATCATGCTGCTCCTGCTTGAGCTGCATCTGGGCCTTGAGATCCCGCTGGCCCTTGGTAGAGGTTTCCAGGTCACCGGTGAGGGCGGTCACTCGGTCCGTGAGATTGGCGTTCGCCGTCTGGGCAGCCGCCAGGGCCTGACTCTTCTCGCCGATCGTTGCCTTATGGGCCTGAATTTGCTCATGGGTATATTGTTGGTACCAGATCAGGAGCGCGCCTAGGCCAACGACAAGGATGGCCAGAAGCCAGATCCAGGTGCGCATGGGAGAGGCAATCTTCGGTGCGGTCATCTTCTCCTCCATTGAACTTTAATGCCGGGTAATCTTATTGGGGACTTGCCCAGGGGACGGGTCGCGCATCGCCAGTTTATCCCATGGGCAGGAGGGCGGGCAGTGTTAATTCGGGGTCTGGGCGTGGCGCTGAATTCGCTGCCACCCTGATCAAAAAGATAATTCGGGGCGGATGACAAGGTTCCACCGCCCATGCAGAATAGGGGAGTTTCCTGGATTTGTTGCCCAGCCCGTTCCTACACCCCATCGATGCAGGTGGGGAGTGGCCTTTGACTTTACCAAGATCACCTCGGGACCCTACAACCATGCGTCAGTTCCTCAAGAAGATTGCCTTAATCACCCTGCTCTCCCCAATGGCGGTGGGCGCGGCGGACGAGATCGTCCACATCTACAACTGGAACGACTACTTCGCTGAGGACACCTTGTCGGGCTTCCTGGAGCGCACGGGCACCCGGGCGGTGCTGGACCTTTACGACAGTAACGAGATCCTGGACGCCAAGCTCCTGGCGGGTTCCAGCGGCTATGACCTCGTGTTTCCCACAGCTCGACCCTTCGCGGCGCGTCAGATCAAGGCCGGCATCTATCAGCCACTGGACAAGTCCAAGTTGCCGGGCCTGAAAAACCTGGACCCGGAAATCTATGGTTCTCTCAAAGACATAGATCCTGACAACAAATACCTGGTGCCCTATATGTGGGGCACCACCGGGCTTGGTATCAACGTCGATAAGGTCAAGGCGGCCCTGGGTGAGGAGCCGGTGGCGAGTTGGGCCCTGGTCTTCGACCCGGAAAAGGCTAAGAAGCTGGCCAGTTGCGGTCTGACCCTGTTCGATGATCCGACCGAGGTCTTCGCCGCCGCTCTACTCTATCTGGGCAAGGATCCCAACAGCCGTGATAAGAAGGACCTGAAGGCGGTCCAGGATCTCATCAAGGCCGTGCATCCCTACATTCGCTATTTTCATACCTCCCAGGTCATCAGCGATCTGGCCAACGGCGACATCTGTATCGCCCAGGGTTATTCCGGGGATGTGCTCCAGGCCCGGGATAAGGCCATAGAGGCCGGGAATGGCGTCAAGGTGGCCTACCTGGTGCCCAAGGAGGGCGCTGTCCTGTGGGTGGATGTCATGGCCATCCCCAAGGATGCCCCCAATCCCGCCCAGGGCCTGGCCTTTATCGAATATCTCCTGGACCCCAAGGTAATTGCGAACGCCTCCAACTTTGTCAACTACGCCAACCCCAACCTGGCAGCGACGGAGTTTCTGGACGAGTCCGTACGCCAGGACCCCGGCATCTACCCCTCCAAGGAGACCCGTGCCCACTTAATTACCCTGAAGGAGCCCAGTGACAAGGAGATGCGCGAACTTAATCGCATCTGGACCCGGCTCAAGGCCAACCGCTGATCCGGGCCGTTAGGCGGGTAGCCGATGTCTAGGCCAGAAGATCGGGAGCCGGGTGCCCTGGAGGCCTGGCAGGACCCTAGGGCCAGGCCCTATGTGCGTATCGAGGGTGTGAGTCGTCGCTTTGGCGCGGTCCAGGCGCTTAACGGCGTCAGCCTGGATATCTATCAGGGGGAATTCTTTTCCCTCTTGGGTGGTTCCGGGTGTGGCAAGACCACCTTGCTGCGCCTGCTGGCAGGGCTGGACAGCCCCACGAGCGGTCGTCTCTGGATCGATGGGGCCGATGTTACCGACATTCCCGCCTATCGTCGGCCCGTGAACATGATGTTCCAGTCCTATGCCCTCTTTCCCCATATGAGCGTGGAGGCCAACATCGAATTCGGCCTGCGCCAGGAGAAAATGCCACGGGCTGAGCGCGCCGAGCGGGTCGGGGAGATGCTGGACCTGCTGCACATCGGCGACCTGCGCAAACGCCGGCCCGATCAACTCTCCGGAGGCCAGCGCCAGCGCGTGGCCCTGGCACGCTCCCTGGCCAAGCACCCCAAGCTGCTCTTGCTGGATGAGCCCTTGGGTGCCCTCGATAAGAAGCTGCGCGTCCACACTCAATTCGAATTGGTCAAGTTGCAGGAGCGCATCGGTATCACCTTCGTGACCGTCACCCACGATCAGGAAGAGGCCATGACCATGTCCAGCCGCATCGCGGTCATGGACGCGGGTCAAATCGTGCAGGTCGATACCCCCACGGGCATCTACGAATACCCTAACTCGCGCCTGGTGGCGAGCTTCATTGGTTCGGTCAATCTCTTCGAGGGCAAGGTGACCGCCCGGGATGGGGATGAGGTTCTGGTGGCGGGGGAGGGCGGGCTGACCCTGCGGGTGCGCTGCCGCCAGCCCCTGGCTCTGGGGACGCCCGTGGGGGTAGCGGTGCGTCCCGAGAAAATGCGCTTATGCGAAGAGTGCGCGGACTCTGGCGAGAATTGCGTCACGGGTCAGGTCCAGGATATCGCCTACCTGGGGGATGTCTCCATCTACCACGTCCGCGTCTCGCCGGAGCGCATGGCGACCATGACCCTGGCCAACATCCACCCCCGTACCGAGCAGAAATTGACCTGGGGCCAGGAGGTGACCATGACCTGGTCACCCCTTTGCGGCGTGGTCCTGACGGATTAGCGCATGACGAGCCGTACCCGCCAACGGAACAGGGGAAGTGCTTCGCTATGAGCCAGAATTCCGGCACCCCTGAGGGCTGGCGGGACTGGATGCCGCGCCTGGGGCACTGGCAACCGGGGCGCTGGGTCAACATCGGCTTGCCTTATTTCTGGCTGCTCCTCTTCTTTTTCCTTCCCTTCGTCATCGTCTTCAAGATCAGCCTGGCGGAGCCTCTGGTAGCCCAGCCGCCTTATTCGGCCTTCCTGGACTGGCTGAATGATTCGGTCCTGCAGATTCGCATCAACCTGGGTAACTACAGCCTGGCGTGGGCGGATGACCTCTATCGCGCCGCCTTCCTCAACTCCCTCTGGGTCGGTCTGGTCTGCACCTTCCTCTGTCTGCTCATCGGCTACCCCATGGCCTATGCCATCGCCACAGCCCCGGAGCGCTGGCGGGTGCCCCTCTTGATGCTCATCATCCTCCCCTTCTGGACCTCCTTCCTGATTCGCGTCTATGCCTGGATCGGCATTCTCAAAAACAATGGTCTGCTCAACAACTTTTTGATATACATTGGGTTAATCGACGAACCCCTGACCATCCTGCACACCTCCCTGGCGGTTTATATCGGCATCGTCTATTCCTACCTGCCCTTCATGGTCTTGCCCCTGTATGCCACCCTCAGCCGCCTTGACCTTACCTTGCTGGAGGCGGCGGCAGATCTGGGTTGCCGGCCCTGGCGGGCCTTCATCCGCGTGACCCTGCCGCTGTCTCTGTCTGGCATCCTGGCCGGGAGCCTACTGGTTTTTATCCCGGCGGTGGGTGAGTTCGTCATCCCGGACCTCCTCGGCGGGCCCGATTCCCTCATGGTCGGGCGTATGCTCTGGACCGAATTCTTTGCCAATAAGGATTGGCCCCTGGCCTCGGCCCTGGCCCTGGTGTTACTGGCGGTGTTGGTGGTACCCTTCGTCGCCCTGCAACGCTGGCAGTCCAACCTCGAGGGCGAGTCATGAAGGCCCGTCGCTGGCCTCTCCACAGCCTCCTGGCCTTCGGCTACGCCTTTCTCTATGTGCCTGTGTTGCTGCTGGTCATTTATTCCTTCAACGCCTCGCGCCTGGTGACCGTCTGGGGCGGCTTTTCGACCCACTGGTATGGCGAGTTGCTGCGCAACGACCAGATCCTCGACGCTGCCTGGCTTAGCGTCCGTATCGCGACGGTGAACGCCACCCTGGCGATAATCCTGGGTACCCTGGCGGCCATGGCCCTGGTCCGCTACGGGCGCTTTCGGGGGCGCGGCGGTTTCGAACTCCTGCTCACGGCACCCCTGGTCATGCCGGACGTCCTCATCGGTCTGTCCCTCCTACTGCTCTTTGTCGCCATGCAGCAAGTTATCGGCTGGCCCGACGGGCGTGGCTTTACCACTATCGCCATCGCCCACATCACCTTTAGCATGGCCTATGCCACCGTGGTGATCCGCGCGCGATTGGCGCAAATGGACCGCTCCCTGGAGGAGGCGGCCCAGGATCTGGGGGCAAGACCTCTGGTGGTCTATGTGCGCATCACCCTGCCGCTGATGGCACCCGCCCTGCTGTCTGCCTGGCTGCTGGCCTTCACCCTGTCCCTGGACGATCTGGTCATCGCCAGTTTCGTCGCTGGGCCAGCCTCTACCACCTTGCCCATGGTCGTCTATTCGAGCGTGCGCTTGGGTCTCTCGCCCCAGATCAACGCTCTGGCCTCCCTGATCCTCCTATTCGTGTCCCTGGCGGTCATCATCGCCGGCCTGGCCATGGCGCGCCGCCGGGTGTGACGGGGCCTGTGCCTCGATTCGTTGCAATACCCAGATCTTGACGAGGTGGATGGTGTCCGCGGATAGAAGGCAATTTCTGCGCATAGCCACTTTCGGTGCTCTCGGCGGTGCCACCGGGGTTGGCCTATCAGGGCTGGTGGGTTGTGGCGCCCATTCCGGGGAAATCGTGAGTAAGCGGGTCCGTTTCCCTGCTCCCCTCCGGCCGGGTGATGTCATGGGTATTACCTCCCCTTCGGCGGGGGTCAAGCCGCAACTTGAGCCGCGCATGCGGTTTGCTTATGGGACGCTGGAAAATCTGGGCTACGGCTATCAGGAGGGGGGGTGTCTCTGGGGCGAGGGCTTGCTGAGCGCTCCGGCGCCCGAGCGCGCTGACGAACTCCAGCGCATGTTGCTGGACCCGGATATTGCGGCGGTATTCCCTCCTAATGGCGGGGAACTCCTCATCGATATCCTGCCCCTGCTTGATTTCGATGTCCTGGCCGGGGCCCGCCCCAAATGGATCCTCGGCTACTCCGATCTGAGTACCTTCATGCTCCCTTACACCCTTATGACTGGTATCGCGACCCTGTCCGGCACCAATTTATGGGAGTGTCCCATCTACCCCACGGCCCCGCGTCTGGCCTATTGGCACCAGGTGGTGACCCTGGCGCCGGGTTTGACCTTCTCCCAGCATGCTGCCGACTTCTATCAACCGCACGACAGTGACTGGGAACAGCTATCACCCGACATCACGCACTTTGATCGGACGGCCCCGGTCCACTGGCGCTGTCTGCACCAGGAACACAACCTGGATTATCAGGTCCGGGTTTCGGGCCGTCTCATCGGCGGTACCCTGGACGTGATCGGCATCTTGTGCGGATCGGCCTATGGCGACCTCAGGAGGTTCGCCCTCTCTTATGCCCCCGAGGGCTTGCTGATATACCTGGATAGTTGCGACTTCAATACCGCCCAGTATTGTCGCGCCCTCCACCAACTGAAAATGGCCGGCTGGTTCAATAATGCCCAGGCAATCCTGATCGGGCGGACGGCCGCCGAATCCATCGAAGGATTCACCCAACGGGACGCCCTGCTCGATGCCCTGGGTGACCTTAGCATTCCAATTATCTACGACATGGATATCGGGCATCTGCCGCCGCAACTCATCCTCGTCAATGGCGCCCTGGCTACCCTGGAATTTGGGCCCCTGGACAATAGGATCGACCAAACCCTGTCCTGATCCAGTGACTTAGCCCGGGATCAAGCCTATGCGCAATCGCCATGAAAATCATGCTCCTTGGCCCTTGCTAGGCCTGTTGCTGCTGGCCCCCCTGTTCTGGTCTTGCGCGGATCAGGACGATTCGGACGGCCCTGGCTCATCCCCCCGGGTATTGCTGATCACCGCCCATCCCGATGACGAGACCTTGTTCAACCTGGGTCGCTTCAAGGAACGCGGGTGGTATGTTGCCGTCGCCCTGGTTACCAACGGCGAGGGTGGCAGCGTGGTACAGGCCATTCGCCACGACTATGACCCCGACCGGGATAAAGACATTCTCATCGAACAGGCTCCAGGCCCAGACACCTGGCTGACTCAGCCACCCGATGGGCCGCGTCTGCATAACATCGCCTCGCCCTATCAACTGGCCGAACAAAGACGGGTTGAATTTCTCTCCGGCATGGGCAGGCATGGAGTCTCCGCGGTCTTTTTCTTGTCCACGCTGATCGACGCCGATTTCGAGGATAGTTGGGATAACGGTATCAACAACTGGGACCAGAACCTCCTGGTCCAACGGCTGGGAAAGGTCGTCAGTCTTGCCCAGCCGGACATCATCATCACCATGAATCCGGACGAGAACTGGGCCCATCCCCAGCATCAGGGGTTGGGACAGATCGTCCGCGCATTGCACCGGGGCGGGTTTTTCGATCGCCCCGGCTTACCGCGTCCCCCGCTTTACGGTCTGCGTGAACATGGTTGGTACTTCAAGTCATTGGAGCCCCAGGTGGGTGATCTGACCTTCGATCGTTCCGATTGGTCCAGCGTCATGGAGACCACCTATTCCGACTACTGGTGGGGAGTTACCAGTACCTATGTCAGCCAGAGTTCTCATCCCATCTGGTTTGATGCCAGGGCGGGGGTTGGAATTTTGCCAGGTTATGCCGAGATCGACCTGATCAGGCGCCTCGCTTGCGGGGACTGCTCCGATGGTTTGGAGGAGGCGTTTGAACATTATCCACCGACCCGTCCTGGCATGAACCGCTTGCCTGACAGCCCGAGTGTTTACAGCGTCCCTTGATTGTGAGAATGCCATGCGTCCTGCCTTTGCCGCCCTCCTATTTGTCCTACCGTCGCTCGCCACCCTGCCGGCCCCGGCTGGGGAACAGTTACTCTCCGGCGCCATCGAGGCGGTGGCGGAACTGCCCATCAATCCCGGCAATCTCGCGGTGACGGAGTCGGGGCGCATCTTCGCGACTGTCCACCAATTCCGTCGCGCCGAGGCCCAGCTCATCGAGGTTACCGGGCCCAACAGCTATCGGCCCTGGCCGGACTCGGCTTGGAACGGGGCCTTTGGCTCGGGCCCGGAGGTGCTCAACAGCGCCCTGGGCATTCGGATCGACGGCCAGGACCGCCTCTGGGTGCTCGACAATGGCCTGGGAGATCCCACCCACCAGCCTGACCAGCCGCCCAAGCTGCTGGCATTTGCCCTCGCCGACGGCCAGCTGGTCTTTCGCTATGACTTCCCGGCCGAGACCGCGCCGGCCGGTTCCTTTCTGAACGATCTGGCCGTGGATGCGGAACAGGGCTTTGTTTATATCGCCGACCCAGGCGGCAGCCATGAGCCCGCGCTGGTGATCCTGGACCTCAATCACCGCGTCTCCCGGCGCTTTTCCGCCTCGCCGGCCTTGCAAGCGGAGAATCTGGACCTGGTCGTCGCAGGTCGGGTCGTCGGTGGGCGCGGGGAAGACGGCAAGGTCAAACCAGCCCGTATCGGGGTCAACCCCATTACCCTCTCCGCTGACGGCGAGACCCTCTATTTCGGGGCCATGAACGGCACGACCTGGTACCAGGTCCCGGCCCGGCTGCTGCGCGAGAGCGCGGATGACGCTACCGTCGCCGCCGCCATCGTCAGGGTCGGACCCAAGCCCCTCTCAGACGGCGCCGCCACCGATGCCGCCGGCAATCATTACTTCACCGACCTGGGTCGCAACGCCATCAGCACCCTGAGCCCGGACGGCAAGCTGGAGACCCTGGTCGTGGACGATCGCCTGCAGTGGCCCGATGCCTTGGATTTCGGAGAGCCTGATTGGCTCTATATCGCCGTGAACCAACTCCACCGCGCGCCACCCCTGAACGGCGGAGTGGACGGTGCCAAGCCCCCCTTCCGCATCATGCGCGTTTACACCGGGAGCGAGGGCGACGATTAGCCTATCTTTGTCACCGCCCCCAACAGCTTCTCATATTTTCAATGGGTTGCGATTTTCAGATGGCGATATTGGTCACTACATTTGTGAGAACTCAGCGCTGGGATCGATGAGGGTCTTCTCGGTCTTTCCC
>WBZT01000598.1_pt1 | contig 28690 bp, 21 predicted proteins | sample 5204241 | NCBI WGS metagenome assembly WBZT01 (sample SAMN12344358, study PRJNA552823) | activated sludge metagenome | biome: Activated sludge suspended growth; feature: Nitrification reactor; material: Wastewater; isolation source: activated sludge from nitrification reactor of wastewater... | reverse complement strand
CATCCGCGCCGGTGTCGCGTCGCCGCCATTTGCGCACCGTGGCGCGGTTCAGGTGGTACGCGCGGGCCAGTTCGCGCTCTGACTTGGTGGATTCCCGCAGTTCCTGGCGGATGGCCGGGGTGGTGCGTGCGTTCTTATGCAGGTTCAGATTCATCGTGGGCCGGTCTCCGGGTGGATCGATGCGACGTCGTGCGTGCCTCCTGTTGGGCACGGCGGGCCTCTGTTCTCAAGAGGCGCAACACATCCCTGGCCAAGAATAACGGATAACTCCGTCTCGGTATATAATCACACGGGGCTTGACAGCTAGCGAACCCACTCAGCGTCGTTTGAAAACGCGCCATCGTTCATTCTCCATCGGCTTTTACTGAGGCCTAGATTGATTACGCATTTGCCCCACGGTACCCGCGGCATCGATAGAGATGGAATACCCGCTGAATCCCGAATCGGTTTGTAACGATCAAGGGTTCCAGTTCTTCAACAGATCTGAATTTCTGCTCAACCAGAGGATCTACGGAACCCTTTCTTCCTTTGGTACGCAGATGAGGATCAGAATCGATAAAGAGCGCATCCTTTCCTATCAGTGCATCGGTATCAGTACCGATAAAGTCGAAATGAAGCGCCGGGTTTCCGAGAATATTTTCGGAGAAAATCTCGTGCTTTGTATAAAACCGAAGCTCCGCTGAAGTTTTATATTCATCTGCGGAAAATACAAACTGATCCGGCGCAGCAGTGAGTTCCTGATCAACCCGCTCTCCCAATGCTTTCCATCCGATACAGGTATCATCGGACTTGATCGGATAGAACATAGTTCCCAGATAGACTATCGCCAGAACATGAAGAACGGCAACAAATGTGATCTGCGCTTTCATGAATTTATGTGACAGTATCGGTGCAACCAAAATCATGCCGGACAGGTAGGCGGGAAGAATCCAGTTCGGTTTCACCAGCATGGTGAAAGAGAGGGCGAAGAATCCGAGAAACAAGGGGGCAAAAAACATAACCAGAAAAAGTTGCTGTTCAGTAAAAAAAATGTATGGATTGTTAGTTTTAACAAGCTGTTTCGTCGTAACGCCTACCCATTTGAAGAAAAGTATCAGCAGAGGAAGTCCAATTAAAGCTGACTGAGTTGCAATCAGTTCTAGCAGGTAGCGGGGACGTAAAGCAAGACTCGATTTAGTATGGGTTGTTGACTGAAAAGCAAAACTTGCCCAATCATGCTGAATATTCCAGATATAGACCGGAGCCATTACGAGCTGAGCGAGCACAAGAGCAATATAGGGATAGGGTGTAAGAAGCAGTTTCCGGTATGTTTTTGAAGAGATCAGAAAGAACACAAGACCGATCTGCAATGCGGCACCGGTATACTTGCTGTCAAAAGCAAGCCCCATGAGAATTCCCGCAACTATCCAGAAAAATTTTTTCTCTTTGAATATTGCCTGAATAAGCGCATAAAGCGTTCCGCACCAGGTCAGGACAAGGGCAACATCAGGGGTTGAAATTAACGAAAGAACTGAAATCATGACTGTGGTAGCCATGACAATCGTAATCCGCTGTGAACTCTGTTCATCCAAAAGGAGACGTGCGGTCTTGTAGAACAAAATCTGCGTCAGAAACGTATAGACTAGTGCACCGAGGCGAATTCCCCAGATCGATTTCCCCAGCAGAGTCGTTGATAGCCCGATCAGCAGGGCGACCATGGGAGGATGATCAAAGTATGACAGTGAGGGGTTCTGAGAATAGAAGAAGTAGTATGCTTCCTGCGGGAAAAGTTCGAAAAGGGGTATTATACAGAGTCGTATCAGAGCAAATACGCCCAGAAGTGGCAGTATCTTTTTCATAAATTATCCTATAAAAATAATTTTTTACCGGTAAGCAACGGCAAGGACATCACTGACGTTGCCGCTCCGAAGGAACTAGTTGCTAGGTGCCTGCTTCCGGATACACTGCCTCGATATCCAGCGGATACAACTCCCGTTTTTTCTTCACATAACTTTGAAGGGTTTATCCGTCATGCGCAATCCGCCGTAGCGGGCCTCGCATAGACCTTGCTGCGACAGACGGATAATCGAACATAGGGTTGCCCCACCCGCGTCGCTTATCTGTCGTCACGGATTCGGGTAGGCAGGCCCATGCCATCCAAAAGTGTCAGGAATGGTCGGGGCGGCAGTTCCTCGATGTTTGACATACGGCCCACATCCCAGTCACCGCGAGCAACCAATATGGCAGTTGCAACGGGCGGTACGCCTGCCGTATAGCTAATGCCCTGGCTACCCACCTCTTCGAAGGCCGCTTTGTGGTTGGTGACGTTATAGATGAACAGCTCGCGCCGACTGCCCTGCCATACTCCCCTGACCATGGTGCCGATGCAAGTCTGACCCTCATAGTCTGGCGCGAGAGAGGCCGGATCGGGAAGCACGGCCTTCACCACCTTCAGAGGAATGACTACTTGACCTTCGGCGGTAGTCACCGGCTTTTCAGACAAGAGACCGAGATTTTTCAATACGGTGAAAACATTGACGTAGTGATCGCTAAATCCCATCCAGAAGCGCACGTTCGGAACGCCCAGGATCTGACTGATCGAATGCACTTCGTCATGGCCGGTCAAAAAGGTTCGTTGGTTGCCAACAACGGGAAGATCCCAGTTCTTGCTCACCTCGAACATGCGGTTCGACACCCATTGCTTGTTTTGCCATGACCAGACTTGACCTGTGAATTCGCGAAAGTTGATCTCCGGGTCGAAATTGGTGGCGAACCACCGCCCGTGCGTACCGGCATTAATATCAATAATATCAATATTTTCGATCAAGTCGAAATAATCATCGGCGGCGATCCTGGCATAGACGTTGACCACGCCCGGGTCAAAACCGGCGCCCAGAATGGCTGTCACCCCCGCCTTGGCGCAGTCTTCGCGGCGCTTCCATTCATAGTTGGCATACCAGGGTGGTGTCTCGCATATCTTCATCGGGTCTTCGTGGATAGCTGTGTCAATGTAGGCGGCACCGGTCCTGATGCAGGCATCAAGTACCGTCATGTTCACGAAGGCTGAGCTTAAGTTGATCACAATCTCGGCACCTGTATGGCCAATGAGTGCCGACACGGCGGTACTGTCCATGGCGTCAACAGCATGGGCCTCCAACACGCCTTCGACCTTCATGGCACCTTTGGAATGTACACTGGCAATCACCCGCTCACATTTCGAGACGGTTCGCGAAGCAATGTGAAGATCGCCCAACAGGTCGTTATTTTGCGCCGCCTTATGGGCGGCGACCTGCCCCACGCCTCCGGCACCTATGATAAGTACATTGCGTTTCACTACGAACGGCCTCCATTTCAAAAAGACCGGGAAGGCGGGGGTCAGGAGAGGCTCGATTCGTAGTCCTGGTACCCAAATTCCCGCACGAGCTGCAACGAGCCGTCGCATCCCTTAATCACGATGGACGGCATCTTGACGCCATTAAACCAATTCTTTTTGACCATGGTGTAACCGGCTGCATCCTGAATCGAAATCCGGTCTCCCACCTTCAATGCCTCGGGGAAGGCGCATTCGCCAAAGATATCGCCAGCAAGGCAAGATTTTCCACAAATCATGTAGCGGTAGGGCCCATCATTTGGCTCGGTGCGGGCATCAAGGCGATAGATCAACAAATCCAGCATATGGGCCTCGATCGAGCTGTCAACGATCGCCAGATCCTTGCCGTTGTGCAGTAAATCCAGCACTGTCACTTCCAGGGTTGCCGCTCCCGTGACCAGGGCCTCGCCCGGTTCCAAATAGACCTGAACGCCAAAGCGGTCTGAGAAGGCGCGCAAACGTGCTGCCAGCATCTCCAGCGGATAGTCGGCGCCGGTGAAATGGATGCCGCCGCCAAGGCTGACCCAATCGACCTGCTCCAGAAGGCCTCCAAACTCGGTTTCGATCTGCGACAGCATCTGGTCGAAGAGGGCATAATCCGCATTTTCGCAGTTGTAATGGATCATAAATCCCGAGATCTGGTCGATCACGGCTTCGATGCGCGCGACATGCCATTCGCCAAGACGGCTGAAGGGACGCGCCGGATCGGCAAGATCGAACGCGGATGAGCTGATCCGCGGGTTAAGTCGCAGGCCGCACGCGATCTCCGACGTGGCACCCTCAAATCGAATCAATTGGCTTACCGAGTTGAAGATGATTTTATCGGCGTAAAGGACGACTTCGGCAATCTCATCATCGGCATAGGCAACGCTATAGGCATGCGTTTCGCCGCCAAACCTCTCGCGTCCCAGACGCACTTCGTAAAGGGAGGATGAAGTAGTGCCATCCAAATAGGGGCGCATCAGGTTAAAGACCGACCATGTGGCAAAGCATTTCAATGCCAGCAGGACCTTTGCCCCGGAAATTACGCGCAACCGGGCGACCTTTTGCAAATTTTCCAGCAACCTGGTTTGATCGATCAGGTAATAGGGGGTCTGAATCTGAGGCATGGCACCCGCACTATGTCAGAGGTGGACGCCAAAGTTGGCACCCACATTCGCAACGAAAAGCCAGGCTACCCAGAGCTAGATCCCGCTGCTAGGAATGGCCGGCGGTTCAGGTCCTATGAGCGCCCCTTCGCGAAAAGGAGAACGATCGCGCTAGGGGGTGCTAGACGGTCGACGGCCGGCATCCGCGAATGGCGGGGAGCCTTTTCGGGGCGGCGCGTCTGACGCCCAACCTTGACGATTGGCCTCACGGAACTGGAGATGGTAGCTGACATCCTATTGAAGCGTTTGGAGTGATCAAGCTGACAAAGCCGGCCAGGTTCGAGAGATACGCGTGCTTGGAGGCGCCCATCCGGCAGGTGCAGAAGGCCGCGAATAGGGACAGCCCCACAAACAGCCACCCGCGGCCCTGCGGGAACAGGGACACCAGGGTCAGAGAGAAGAAGGCCGCCAACAGGGGCCCCAACATGCGCATGGCGCCCAGGTTGATGTGCTGCCCAGCCGTTGCCAAACTGATGAAGGCCACCGCGAACGCCACCACATGGGCTTCTCCCAGTCCATGGATAGGGCCATACCATAGGCCATCACCATTGCCAAAGCGGTCTTGAAGGATTCTTTGCGACGCGTCGATAACGCCATGGGTCGGTATCTTAACAGGGTCCGTGCGAAAGAGGCATCAGGGGCAGCCCCCAGATTTAGGAGGCGGAAAACCCCGTCGCCTCCGGGTCACGCGGCGGCAAGAATCGCTCCAGCCGTTCCTTGAAGGCATCCCAATCGACGGCATCCAGGGTATTTTTGACCAGAAGACCCAGGTCGGTTTCACCTTCCATGCGCAGGCGGCGACTGAAAAACAGGGTGTCGGCATCCTCCTCGCGCAGGGCTAGGGCCAGATAGTCGCGGGTGCGGGCGGATAGGGTGAGGTTGGGCTTGCCCCCCAGGCCCTGACCCGCGGGGGGGCCAGAGCGAAAGACCTTCTCATCCAAGTGGAAGTCGAGAGTCAGACCGGCATCGGTGACGATCATGCGCAGCCAGCGCCCGGTCAGGGGTTCGAGGACGTCACGGGGGAGGATGCGATCGAGCGCCAGGTTCAGGGCCAGGGTCAGCGCCAGGGATGGCGGTTGCGCGGGCAGCAGGGCGAGAAACCTGACCAGGGCCGGGGGCAGGTTGAAGTCGGGGATGCGCGGGTTTTCCAGCCGCGCGTCGATGCGCTGCCGCAGCCGGTCGAGAGGGGCGGCGATGAGACGAGGCGGGCGGGGCAAACGGGGAGGGAAGGTCATGGTCGGGCTCCAGGGCAATCAGCAAAGTCACCCGTTGGACCAGACTGGACTGAACGGGGTTGGAACGGTGGTTAGCTGGGGCTAGGCGGCGACGTATTGCTCAACCCCAGGCCGGCCATGCCAGAAACCGTTACAAGGGGCCTCCGGCATATAGTCGCGGCTGGTGTCGAGGGCGGCGGCCGGAGTCAGCCTCCCCACCAGGGCGGAGCGGAAGAGGTTGACAATCTCCAGGGTATGGGCACCCTGAGGGCTGATGCGCAACAGCTCGGCACGGCCAGCCAGCCCCGGCAGGTCGGCCAACAGATTATGCACCCGTGCCGATTGGGTCTGGACGCCATTGAGGGTCAGGAAGGGCTCGCCCTCGCGCGTGAGCAGCGGCAGGCCGTCCATGATGGCGCGGCAACGAAATTCGCAGGCGTCCTTTTGCAAGTTGAAATGGCGGGCCGTGAAGCACCGCGCCGAATGGGCCAGGGGCAAGCGCCCATAGGCGAAGACCTCGGTCTCGATCGGAGTGGTCAGGGCGGCGCGGATCTCGGCCAAGGCCGCCCCCGACACCTCCGGGGCCAGGACCCAGCGCCCGGCACCGGCCGCCATCAGCAGTTCCAGGGTGCGGGGATTGAAGATGTTGAGCGTCGGCCCGGCGACCCAGTTCGTCACCCCGGCCTCCGCCAGCAGGCGCACGGCGCCCATGTCGTTGGCCTCGACCCGAAATTCATGCTGACCGATGATCTGGCGCAGGCTCTTGAGATCGGATTCGGACTCGATCAGGCTTTGAGTGGCCAGGACCACCTCCTTGCCGGCGGCCACGAGATCCCGGCCCAGACACAGCCAGTCTTCTAGGCGCAGTTCGTGGCGGCGGGAGCAGACGGTCTCGCCCAGATAGACGACATCCACCGGGCTGGCGGCGATCCCGGCATAGAAATCCAGAGCCTCCTGGCGCGGCCAGTAATAGAGCAGGGGGCCAAGGGCAAGTTTCATCGGGCGAGGCTCCTTGAAAGACAGGGTCATTTCCATGGCCGGTGATAAGCGCCGAGGGTGTGGCTTTGGCCCTCGGAGACCTTGTTAAGTTCGGCCATCCAGGCCGGGGCCACCTGGAAGCGTTCCGGGGCGGCCCTGACGGCATCGATGGCCGCCCGCCACACCCGGGTGACCTGGGCGACATAGGCCGGGCTACGCTGGCGGCCCTCGATCTTGATGGCGCGAATACCCACGCGCGCCAATTCGGGCAGCAATTCCAGGGTGTTGAGGCTGGCGGGCTCCTCGATGGCGTAATAGGTCTCGCCCTTGACCTCGAAACGGCCCTTGCAGAGGGTCGGGTAGCCGGTACGCTCGCCCTCGGCGAAGCGGTCGATCAGGATCCCATTGAGGCGGGTCTCCATTCCTTGCGGCGTCTCCTCCCAGCGCACCCAGCGACCCGGAGAGCAGGCGCCATTGCAATTGGGCGATTCGCCGGTGGCATAGGCCGAGAGGGCGCAGCGCCCTTCCACCATGACGCACAGGCCGCCGAAGCCGAACACCTCGATCTCCACCGGGGTGCGGGCGATGACAGTCTCCACCTGTGCCAGGGACAGGACGCGCGGCAGGACGGCACGCTGGATGCCGAAGCGCTCGTGGTAATAGTTGATCGCCTCGTAGCTGGTCGCCGAACCCTGGACCGAGAGATGCAACCGTAACCCCGGGTGCTGTTTGGCCGCATAGTCCATGAGCCCGGGATCGGCCAGGATCACGGCATCGACGCCAAACTCGGCGGCGCGGTCCACCGCCGCCGTCCAACTCGGCCAGTTGCCGGCCTGAGGATAAGTGTTGAGGGCCAGCAGCACCTTACGACCACGGGCGTGGGCAAAGGCGATACCTTCCCGCAGGCGCGGCGGGTCAAAATTCAGCCCGGTGAAGTTGCGCGCATTGGTGGCGTCCTTGAAACCCAGGTACACCGTATCTGCGCCGTTGTCGACGGCGGTTTTGAGCGCCGGCAGGCTTCCGGCGGGACAAACGAGTTCGATCGGAGGGGATGCAGCCATGGTAGAGAGCCCGAGGGAGAAAATGTCGTGGGGAATTATAATCTTTCGCCGTTAGCGGGTCATGATGGGCGTCAAGGGCGGGGATATGCCCAGCCAGTTAACCCAGACCCTGGCTGCTTTCGCAACCACGAACCAACCGCCCCTGATGGACCTTCCAGGAACCCGATCGCTCGGCCTGGCGGCCCCGGCCTGGCCCCGGCCTGGTTGCATCGGGCAACATCATGGGCCATGCTTGGGCAACGAATCGAGAGAGGATAAATGTCCAACACCCACCTTGCCCTTGCTACCCTCCTTGCCACTTCCCTGGCAGGTGCTGGTTGTGCGCATCAAGAGGAGATCAGGGAGGCCCCGCCAGACCCAGATAGCGCCGAAACGGGGCGCTACCGGCCGCCGGAGGATCCACGGTACGCCATCCCCCCGGCCCAGCAGCGTGCCATCACCATCTTTCTCGACTCCCAGACCTACGAATATCGCGAGGATGGCCGAGTCTTCGCCAGCGGCTCCATCTCCTCCGGCTCCGCCGAGCATCCGACACCCGCCGGGGAATTTCGCGTCCTGTCCAAGGAGGAGGACAAACGCTCTGGCAAGTACACCAATTTCTTCGACCAGAACACCCCCATGCCTTATTCCCTGCAGTTTTATGGGCCTTACTTTATCCACGAGGGCTGGCTACCGGGCCACGCCGACTCTCACGGCTGCGTGCGGCTGAAATACGAGGATGCCAAGCTGCTCTTCAGTCGCGCCAAGATCGGCGATCCGGTCCTCATCAAACGCGCTGGGCGGGCACAGCCCGCGAACCCTTTTGGCGACGCCCACCCCTTCCCGCTATTCTGATGGCCAGCCTGGATCTCGGACTGACCCGAAGAGGTCCCCCAGGGGATCCGCCTGGGTAGCGGCTGGGCGCGGCGGCCGGATACCCAGATGCAAATAGGCGGTTTGGGTCGCCATGCGTCCGCGCGGGGTACGCATCAGATAGCCTTGCTGGATGAGGAAGGGTTCCAGAACGTCCTCGATAGTACCCCGCTCCTCGCCAATGGCGGCGGCCAGGCTTTCGACACCCACAGGACCGCCGTCGAACTTCTCGATAACGGCCGCCAGCAGGCGCCGATCCATGTGGTCAAAGCCCAGGGTATCCACCTTGAGCAGAGACAGGGCGCCATCCGCCACCGCGGCGGTAATGCGGCCGTCAGCCTTGACCTGGGCGAAGTCACGCACCCGCCGCAGCAGACGATTGGCGATACGTGGCGTTCCGCGGGAGCGGCGGGCGATCTCAGCGGCGCCGGCCTCCTCGGTCTCGATGCCGAGGATGCGAGCGGAGCGGGCGACGATGTGGGCCAGATCCTCGGCCGAATAGAACTCCAGACGCTGAACAATCCCAAAGCGATCCCGTAAGGGCGAGGTCAGGAGGCCCGCGCGGGTGGTGGCGCCGACCAGGGTGAAGGGCGGCAGGTCAAGCTTTATGGAGCGAGCGGCCGGCCCCTCCCCGATCATGATATCGAGCTGGTAGTCCTCCATCGCCGGGTAGAGGACTTCCTCCATCACCGGGCTCAGGCGGTGAATCTCGTCCACGAAGAGGACGTCCCCCGGCTCCAGGTTGGTGAGGAGGGCCGCCAGATCCCCGGGCTTCTCCAAAACCGGTCCCGAAGTCTGGCGCAGGCCGACCGCCATTTCATGGGCGATGATGTGGGCCAGGGTAGTCTTGCCCAGGCCGGGCGGGCCGAAAATGAGTACATGGTCCAGGGTTTCGCGGCGGTGGCGGGCGGCGTGGATAAAGATCTCCATCTGTTCCCGCACTGCCGGCTGGCCGACATAGTCCGCTAGCGTGCGCGGGCGGATGGCCCGATCGAGCGCATTGTCCTCCGGGGCCGGGTCGGGACTGACGAGACGATCGGGGAGGGGTGCGGAGGCGGGCATCGATGCTCGGGGACTGAAGACTGGCGGCTAAGGCATGGCGGGTTAGGTGCCGGAGATGATGTCAGTTTGACACGGCGGGCCCGCGATTGCACTCAGGGCCCGGGCTCCAGAAAGACCCGGACCCGGCTGGAACGGCCCACGGCATCGACCACGGCGAGGGTAGTGAAGCCGGGTCCGGCCGGGTGCCAGCGGGTGGCCCGGGCATAGGGCTCCCGGGCGATGGGGGCGCCATCAGCGAACCAGGTGAAAGGTGGCTGGCCGTCCCGCACCTTCAGGGTCAGTTCCGCCTCGCCACCAGGCGCCAGGGCGAGGCGGGAACCCGCGGGGGGAAAGGCGATGCGCGGGCCCGAGGTCGCGACCGAACCGCCAACCTGGCGCAGGGGCGGGGGCAGCTTGGCGGTGGTCGTCCGCAAAACCCCCGGCGGGGGCGGGGGCAGGGGCTGACGTGGGCCCAGACGGGCAAAGGCATCGATCAGCAGGGGCGCGGCGGCGCTAAGGCCGGTGAGCCCCGGTACTGGGGCGCCATCCGGGCGGCCGGCCCAGACACCGATGACATGCCGGCCGTCGAAACCCAGGGCCCAGGCATCCCGATAGCCGTAAGAGGTGCCCGTCTTAAAAGCCAGTCCAGCGGTGCTGGCGGCTGCGGGGGGCGGCACCCCGGTGAGGATATTGCCGACCTGCCAAGCGGCGCCCTCCTCCAGCACGCGTTGCTGGTTGGGTAGGTCCGTGGCGGCCAGGCTCACCGCGGGGGCCGAGTCCAAAGGCACCGACAAGTTCTCTTCCAACCTCAGAGCCCGCCCGCCCCGGCCGATGGCCCCATAAACGGCCACCAGGTCGGTCAGACGCAGCCCCACCCCGCCCAGGCCGATGGCGAGACCGGGTGGCGACAGGTCCGGCAGTTCGGGCCGGGCCCCGGCCCGCTTCAGCCGGGCGACCAGGCGCGCCGGTCCCACCGCCTCCAGGAGCTTGACGGCCGGGATGTTGAGGGAGAGCTGGAGGGCGCGGCGCAGGGTCACCGTGCCCTGGTAGTCGCGGTCGAAGTTGGCCGGGACATAGCGGCCAAAGCCCGTGGGCCTGTCCTCGATCAGGCTCTCCGGATGACCAATGCCGGCCTCGAAGGCGAGGCCGTAGATGAGCGGCTTGAGGGTCGATCCCGGCGAGCGCACCGCCCGTGTCATGTCAATGAAACCCTCGCGGTCCCCCGCCAGCAGTCCCGCGGAACCGACGGAGGCCAGAATTTCGCCGGTGCCGTGATCCGCGACCAGCAGGGCCAGGGACAGGCGCTCGCCCAAGGCCAGGGCACGCTCGGCAGCCAGCGCCTCAAGCCTGGCCTGGAGGTCCGCGTCTAGGGTTAGCCGTTGCACCCCCAACTCGGGATGCGCCACCCGCGCCCGCTGGGTGGCGTGCGGGGCCAACAAGGGGAAGGGGCGACGCCGACTAGGCACGGGCTCGCGCTGGGCCGCCTCGGCCTCGTCGCTGGCGAGGATACCCGCGGCAACAGCTCGCGACAGCACCCGGTCGCGCGCACGCCCGGCCGCAGCCGGGTCCCGATCCGGACGCCGCGCCTCGGGCGCTTGGGGCAATGCTACCAGCAGGGCCGCCTGGGCCGGGGTCAAGCGCCCGGGTTCCTTGCCGAACCAGGCCAGGGTGGCGGCACGAATACCCTCGAGATTGCCACCATAGGGTGCAAGAAGCAGATAGCGTTCGAGGATGGCAGCCTTGTCCAGCCGCCCTTCCAAGGCCAGAGCGGCGAGCATTTGCCGGGTCTTGCCCGCCAGCCCCCGGGTGGGCTGGCCGTCCAGCAGGCGCGCCACCTGCATAGACAGGGTCGAGGCCCCGGAGACGATGCGCCCGTTCGCGGCCCACTGCAGAGCCGCCCTGCCTAGGGCGAGGACGTCGACGCCGGCGTGATCGTGAAAACGGCGGTCCTCGCAGGCCAACAGCATCCGGATGAAGAGGGGGTCCACCTCCGCCAGGGTTACCGGCAGGCGCCAGCGGCCATCGGCGACCGTAAAGGCCCGCAGCAAGCGGTCGTGACGATCCAGAACCAGGGGCGAGGTGAGCACGCCAGCCAACTGGGGCTCAAGGCCTCTAGTCAGGAACTTGAGGCTGGCATAGAGGGTAACTCCGGCCAGGAACGCAACCCCGAGGCCGATCAACAGCAAGCGACCGGGGCCAACAAGCCTTCTCAACCTCATCATGGCACGCTCATGCAAATACCTGGATCAGCATTCGTCCTGACAGCGCCGCATCAAATCTTGAGGCCCAGCAATATCCCGGCGGTGAAGGAGGCGGCGTTGGAGAGATTGTTGGACATGAAATCCTTGAGAGCGCCCACGTAGGCCCCGAACCAGGCCGCAAAACTGTCGTAACCCACCTCCATGCTGGCCCAGTTGATGCCGATGAAGCCGGCGTGCTGCAGGCCAAACAGGGCGATCAGCAGCAAACCGCCTCCCACCAGCGCAATCTTGAAGGCGATCTTAAAGGCGAAACCCACCGCCAAACCGACGATGAAGGAAAATCCCAGATTGAGCAGGTGCTCGGACGAGAAAAAGGCCGGATCTACGGCCTGACCCTTACTCGCACCGACCGGCGGGAAGGGCAAGGCCGTCTCGGACGCGGGCGGTGCCAGGATGTCCGCCCGCACGTCCGCCGGAAAGTTCTCGATCGGAAGCCGGCCATGAGCCGGGGTCGCCGGGGCCAGCCTCGCTGGCGAAGGCGCCAGGTAGGTACTCGCCGCCACGACGCCGGCCAGACCAACCATACCTCCAACGAGAGTCAGGGGCCGCATCATTCATCCCGCCCCTGGTTCCCGGTGTCCCATTCAAGACCTCATCCCGCCTGTTCAGCCTAGCGCCGGCGCGGCGGCGGCAGGTCGGTGATGGAGCCATGGGCCACCTCCGCCGCCAAACAAATGGTCTCATTCAGCGTCGGATGGGGATGGATGGTCAGGCCAATATCCTCGTAGTCTGCGCCCATCTCCAGGGCCAGGACGGTCTCGCCAATGAGTTCACCCGCATTGGGTCCCACGATACCGGCGCCCAGGATACGCTTGGTGTTAGGGTCGAAGAGGAGCTTGGTCAGACCCTCGTCGCGGCCGATGCCCAGGGCGCGACCGCTGGCGGCCCAGGGAAAGACCCCCTTTTCATAGGCGATACCCTTGGCCTTGGCCTCGTTTTCCGTCAGGCCCATCCAGGCCACCTCCGGATCCGTGTAGGCCACCGAGGGAATGGTCAGCGGATCGAACAGGGCCGGTAGGCCGGCGATGACCTCAGCGGCGACCTTGGCCTCGTGGGTGGCCTTGTGGGCCAGCATGGGATTACCCACCACATCGCCGATGGCGAAGATGTTGGGGACATTGGTACGCATGTGCCAATCCACCGGGATGAAGCCCCGCTCATCCACAGTCACACCCGCCGCCTCGGCCCCAATAAGCTTGCCATTGGGTCGGCGACCCACCGCCACCAGGACCCGATCGTAAACATCCTCGGCAGGCGCATCCGGACCCTCGAAGCAAACCTTGATGCCCTCGGAGGTGGCGCTCATGGCCGTGACCTGGGTGCCGAGCATGATGCGGTCATAGCGCTTGTTGATGACCTTCGCCAGGGGCTTGACCAGGTCCTTGTCACAGCCCGGGATGAGCTGGTCCTGAAGTTCGACGATGTCGATACGCGAGCCCAGTGCCTGATAGACAGTCGCCATCTCTAGACCGATGATGCCGCCCCCGACGACGAGCATGCGCGCGGGGATGTCCGGCAAGGTCAGGGCATCGGTGGAATCCATGACCCGCGGGTCCTCGTGGGGGAAGCCGGGGATCTTCACCGGCGTTGAGCCACAGGCGATGATGGCCTGATCAAAGCTGATCCGCATGCGCCCCTCGCGAGTCTCGACGACGATACGGTTCGGCGCCTCGAAGCGCCCGCTACCCTGGATCACCTGGACGTTACGCACCTTGGCAAGACCTGCCAGCCCACCCGTCAGCTTTTGTACTACCTGGTCCTTGCCCGCCCGCAGCTTATTCAGATCAATGTCCGGCTCGCCGAAACGGACGCCCAGATGAACGAGCTCCGCCGCCTCGTTGATAATCTGGGCGGCGTGGAGCAGCGCCTTGGAGGGGATGCAACCGACATTGAGGCAAACGCCGCCCAGGCTCGGGTAACGTTCGACCAGGACCACCTGTTTCCCCAGATCGGCGGCACGGAAGGCCGCCGTATAGCCGCCGGGTCCCGCGCCCAGCACGACCACCTCGGTGGTGATCTCGGTGACGGTGGCCTCGCCCGCGGTCTCGGCGTTTAGGACCAGGAGGAGATCGCCCTCCGCCACCCCGTCGCCTACCTTCACCCGGATCTCTGCCAGAGAACCCGACGCCGGTGCGACGATCCCGACCGCCCCCTTGTCACCCTGCAAGGTGAGGATGGCTTGATCCCTCAGTACCTTATCTCCAGTGGTGACCAGAACCTCGACGACCGCAACCCGTCCGCCGATCGCGGGGACGCGAACCTCTATGTCGTTGCTCATTTTGTTTATTTTCCTCAATCTTTGGTGGTGGGCAGACCCCATCTAGCCAGGCCCAGTGCCATGATACTAGGTCGGCGCCCCGAGCGGACAGGACCCCGGAAATCGCACCCCGAGGCCGAAATTCATCCATCCATCTTGCTAACGACGCCAGACAGTGGTCAGAATGGGCTCCCCTTGGGGTAAACCCGCGACAAGTACTCGCACTAATGCTTGGCATTGTGCTATAAATGAGAAAGCCCTAATGGGCGAAACCCCTATTTTCAAACAATTCCTGGAGATTTAATCCATGACCAAGCTCATTTCCCTTTCCGCCGCCGCCCTCCTTGGCCTGGGCCTCATGTCTGGCTGCACCGATCAGCAGGCCCGTGATACCGCCGCCGAAGCCCTGAAGAAGGCCGAAGCCGCTCAGGCCTGCTGCGACGCCACCACGCAGCGTGTTGATCGCATGTATCAGAAGATCATGTCCAAATAAAGCCGGTTCGCCCCGCTTTGCCGGCCTCCCACACGCTGTGGGATGCCGGCATTCTTTTCCACCGCCTGTTTCACCGCATTCCAATCCAAATTTACGTCCGGGGACTGTGCCAGTCGCACCGGAACCACATCGTGTAATGGTGCTGGGGTCCCCTCGGGATCACGATGCACCTCCAGATATAACTCGTCCCCGCGCCAGCCGAACTTGTAGGGCTGCTTGACAATGGTGATGGGTTCGTTGACCGATACCATCGGGAAAAGTTGTGCAACCCCCTCCGGATACATGCGGATGCAACCCCGACTGACCTCCATGCCCAGGCCCCAAGGTTTGTTGGTGCCGTGGATAAGGATGTTCGGCGCGCTGGTACGCAGGGCGAACTGACCCAGGGGGTTGTCAGGGCCGGCCGGCACCACCGCCGGCAGGGGTTCCCGCCCCTCCTTGGCGCGATCGGCATGGTGGGCCGCCGTGGGCGTCCAGGTCGGGTCCTTCACCTTAGACGTAACCTTGAAATGCCCGAGAGGGGTATCGAGACCATCGCGGCCCACGCTAATGGCGAAAGTCGCTACCTCCTTGCCGTTGCTGGGGTAAAAATAGAGGCGCTTCTCCGCCAGATTGAGCACGATGCCCTGATGCGGAGCATCCGGCAATACGAAGCTCTCCGGCACCAGGACGTCATCGCCTGCCTTGGGCACCCAGATATCAACCTTCTGGTTGGCCAGGCGCATATCGTCATAGCCCATGTTGTTCTGGCGGCCGATGTCAAGAAGGGTGTCCTCCTTGCGGCTCTTTACATAGAATGCCCGTCCTACGACCTCCTGGTTGGGGTCGGTCAGTTTGAAGATGGCGGCGTCGGCGGACGATGTCCAGCCAGAGGCCACCAGGGCCAGGCTCATGCCGGCCGCCAAGGGGGACAGCGCCCACCCCTTAGTCAATCCCAAAATTTGTCTTTTCACGAATTTCACAGCCTCATGGATTTCGATGTCTAAGCCCTCGCCACTCTCGCACGTTCGCAACATAGGTATCGCCGCTCACGTGGACGCCGGCAAGACGACCTTGACGGAAAGGATACTGTTTTATACCGGCGCTTCCCACAAAATTGGCGAGGTCCATGACGGCGCCGCCCACATGGACTACATGGCCGAGGAGCAACGGCACGGTATCACCATCACCTCCGCCGTCACCAAGGCCCCCTGGCGCGGTCACCTGCTCCAGATCGTTGACACCCCCGGCCATGTGGACTTTACCGTCGAGGTGGAGCGCTCCATGCGCGTCCTCGATGGCGCCATCCTGGTCATTGACGGCGTACGGGGCGTCGAACCCCAGACCGAAACAGTCTGGCGCCAGCGCTGCCGTTTCAACCTCCCGGTCCTCTTCTTCGTCAACAAGATGGACCGCCCGGGCGCGGATTTCCGCCACAGCCTGGACAGCCTGCGCCAGCGGCTGGGCGCCGAGCCCGTGCCGGTGACCATTCCCCTGCCGGAAGGCACCCTGAATCGCCCCTCCGTGGTGCATTTGATCGAGCGGCGCCTCATCGGTTTCACCGGCGATCAGGGTATCGACCTGATCGACGAACCCTGCCCCGATGCTATCTGGGAGCAATTCGCGGACGAACGCGAGGCCCTGCTCATGGCCTGCGCCGAGCAGGACGAGGAACTGGCCGACCGCGTCCTCGCCGGCGAGGACCCGGAGCCCGAGGAGTTGTGGACCGCCCTGCGCCAGGGTACCCTGGCGGGAACCCACTTCCCCTGCTTTGGCGGCAGCGCCCTGCGCAATCTGGGCGTCCAGCCCCTGCTCGATGGCGTCATCAAGCTGCTCCCCGCCCCCCTCGACCGCCCGCCCTCCCTGGCCCTGGGGCCGGATGGCGGCGAGGAAGAGGTGGCCATGGATGCCAAGGGATCCCTGGTCGCCCTGGCCTTCAAGGTCCAGATGTGGGAGGGCCGCCGCCACGTCTTTGCCCGCCTCTACCGCAGCCAGCTCAAGTCCGGCGACAAGGTCCAGTTCCTGACGGCCGACGGCCGCATTCTCACGGAACAGGTGGCACGCATCTTTGACGTGGACGCCGGACGCAAGACCTCCCTGGACCAGGCCAAGGCCGGGGATATCGTCCTCCTCGCCGGCCTGCGTCACGCCACCACCGGCGACACCCTCTGTACCCCCGGCCACCTCCTGCGCCTGGAGCGCATCGAGGCCCGCGAGCCCGTTCTGGGGCTGGCCATCGAACCTGCGGCTGGCACGGAAGAGGGCAAGCTCCTGGAAGCCCTGCAAAAGGTCCTGGAGGAGGATCCGACCCTGCGCCTGGAAGAGGACCCGGAGACCGGCCAGCGCCTGCTGCGCGGCATGGGTGAACTGCACCTGGCTATCGTCATCGAACGCCTGGACCGCGAGTACCGCGTCGGCGTACGCAGCGGCCGGCCGGCGGTGGCGGTGCGCGAGACGGTTCTCGGCACGGGCACCGGCGACCAGACTCACGCCACGCCGCCCATCATCGAGCAGAAGATCCCGGAACGCCGGGCCCGGGTCGTGGTGGCAGTGGAAGCCCGGGATCGCGGCACCGGGACTCAGATCTCGGAAGAGATCCCCGAGGTGCTGCCCGCGGGTGTGACCCTCAACACCGAGCAGATGGCCGCGGTGCGCGCTGGTCTGCACGCCGCCCTGGAGGCCGGTCCCCTGCTAGGAACGCCGGTCGAGGATGTGGCCGCGCGCATCCTAAAGGTAGAAGTCTTTGGTGCCGCCTCCACCCCCGACGCCCTGCGGGCAGCGACCGCCCGCGCCATCCACAAGGCCCTAGAGGAGGCTGGGCCAGCCCCCCTCAAGCCCCTTATGACCTTGGAGGTAGTGGCCCCCGAGGAGAATCTCGGCGCCGTGCTTGGTGATCTCCAGTCCCGTCACGCTTTGATTCGCGCTACCCGCGCCGAGGGTGACCGGGTCACTATCGACTGCGAGGTGGCCCTGGAGAAGGTGCTCGGTTACACCACGGACCTGCGCAGCCAGACCCAGGGGCGTGGCCAGTTCAGCATGGAATTCGAGCGTTTCGATCTGGTGTAGGCACCAAGCACAAACCCAGCCGCTTGCCATAACCAGTATAACCCTGCTGAATGAGGGCCGAAATCACGCCTTACCCAGTCGCTATTTAAGCTTGATCATCATAGGCGCCAAGCCCTTGCTAACCATTTGCGACTTGGCGTTGTTGGCGGCATCCCGGCCCTTCATGGGGGCAGAGCGGACGCGATAGTGGGTTTTGCCATCGACGTTGGCCTGCTGGATGCTTACGGAGATGCCCTGCAGAGCGAGCTTGGCCTTGAAACGTTCAGCCTCCTCGGGCGTAGACAAGGAGGCGACCTGCAGAATGTAGGTCTCGCCATCCCCCCCCGTGGCAGCGGTTTCCGGCGGTTTCGTGGGAGTCTTAACCGCCGTGGCCGTCTTTGCGGACTCCTTGGCTGGGGTCTTAGCCATCTCCTCCTTGCCAGACCCCTTGGGGGTATCCTTCAGGGACTCCTTGGCTGCGGGCTTGGCAGGCTCTTTTGCCCCTGCCTTGGCGGCCGCCTTAGCGAGCGCCTTGAGTTCTTCCGGCGATGGTGGAGGCGGGGGCAGGGCCGGCGGGCGATCCGAGGATTCCTCGTTGGGGACCACCACCTCCAATTCCGGCAAGATGGTGGGGTACTGGTAACGCGGCTTGGGCTGGGTGTGGGCCGGGCGCTGAGCACCGGCGGGGACCGGGGCGGCGGGGGTACCGCGTCCGTCTATCATCCAGGCGACGGCCACGGCGAGGGCGCCGAGCAGTCCGCCGATGATAAAAAGGAAAAAGCAGGAGCCATTGCGGCGATGGCGGGACCTGGGAGACGGACTGGGGGTGTTTTCCCGCACCATTTCACATGGTCTCCGGCGCCGAGACGCCGATCAGGTTGAGGCCATTGCGCAGCACCTGCCGCGTCGCCAGAATGAGCTTGAGGCGGGCATCGCGCAGGGCGATATCCTCGACCAGGAACTGGTGGGCGTTGTAGTAGGTGTGAAAGTCGTTGGCCAACTCGCGCAGGTAATGGGTGATCTGGTGGGGTTCTTCGTTGAGGGCCGCCTCCTCCACCAATTCCGGATAGCGGGCCAGGGTCTTGAGCAGATCCTGCTCGTGGGTCTCCGTCAGGCGTTCCAGATTCGTCACCCCCGGGCTAGGTTCCACCGCCAGCCCCTTATCCGCCGCTTGGCGCAGGACGCTGCAGACGCGGGCATGGGCATACTGGACGTAATAGACGGGATTGTCGCTGGACTGGGACTTAGCCAGGTCGAGGTCGAAATCCAGGTGTTGCTCGCAGCGGCGCATGATGTAGAAGAAGCGGGCGGCGTCGCGCCCCACCTCCTTGCGCAGCTCGCGCAGGGTCACGAACTCCCCGGAACGGGTGGACATCTGCATCCGCTCGCCGCCCTGGTAGAGAATGGCGAACTGCACGAGCAGGACGTCGAGCTTGGCCGGGTCGTCGCCCAAGGCCTGGAGGGCGCCCTTGATGCGGGGCACATAACCATGATGGTCCGCCCCCCAGATGTCGATGACCCGGTCGAAGCCGCGCTCCAGCTTATCCATGTGGTAGGCGATGTCGGAGGCGAAATAGGTGGTCTGGCCATTATCGCGCACCACCACCCGGTCTTTCTCGTCGCCGAAATCGGTAGCGCGAAACCAGAGGGCCCCGTCCTGTTCGTAGAGCTGGCCAGCGGTGCGCAGCCGCTCCAGGGCGCGATTGACGGCGCCCTTCTCGGTCAGGGAGCGCTCTGAGAACCACTCGTCGTAGGCCACCCCGAAGAGGGCCAGGTCGTCGCGAATGTCGTCGAGGATGGTGTTGAGGCCCAACTCGAAGACGTAGCGGTAGCGGTTGTCGCCCAACAGGGCCTTGGCCCGCGCCACCAGGGCATCGATATGGCATTCCTTGTCCCCCCCCGCCGGTTCGTCCGCCGGGATGGCGGCAAAGACCTCCTCGGCGCCATGACGATAGTCGTCGCCATGCTCCCGGTGCAGGGTGGCGGCCATGTCCCAGACATAGTCGCCCTTGTAGCCGTTACTGGGGAAGGGAATATCCTCCCCGGCCAGTTCCAGGTAGCGCAGCCAGAGGGAGGTGCCGAGGATGTCCATCTGACGGCCGGCGTCGTTGACGTAATACTCGCGATGAACCGAAAAGCCGACCGCTGCCAGCAGGTCCGCCACCACGGCGCCGTAGGCCGCGCCCCGGCCATGGCCGACGTGCAAAGGACCGGTGGGATTGGCGGAGACGAACTCGACCTGGACCCGCTTGCCAGCACCTATCCTGCTGCGGCCATAGTCGGGCCCGGCGGCGAGGATGGTCGGGATCAGGCCCAAATGGGCATTCGGGGCGAGAAAGAAGTTGATGAAGCCCGGGCCGGCGATCTCGGTGCGCGCTATCAGATCCGAGGCCGGCAGGGCCGCGACCAGGCTCGCCGCCAGATCACGGGGCTTGCCGCCCGCGGCCTTAGCCATGACCAGGGCCAGATTGGTGGCGAAATCACCATGCGCTGGGTCGCGGGTGCGGTCCACCTGAGGATCAGGAAGGCCCGCACCAACGACCTGACCGGTCGCGGCCAGATGCTGCCATGCAGTTGAGAGGAGTTCCTTGACCTGTTGCTTCATTCGGGTTGGCTATGGCGGCTGGATGGGAGAGCCAGGTCCCAGGGGACCGGCGAAAAGCAGGATGATAAGGATAGCAGGATTCATGCTGACAATGCTTCAGAACATCTCCTGGGGGTCCACGTCAAGGGACCAGCGGGAGGCACCTTGCCCCTTGATGCCGTAGAGTTGGGGCACCCAAACGGCGAGGAAGGCCTGTAACTCGATCCGCTCCCGGGCCTGGACGAGAAGTTGAGCGCGATAACGACCGGCGCGCCGCTCCATGGGGGCGGGCACGGGGCCAAACAGGCTCAGGCGTTGGTCGGCAAGGGGGCTCGCGGCCTCCCGGGCCCGGCGCAGCCAGCCCAGGGAGGCCTCCCGGTCGGCGGCATCGACCCGCAGCAGGGCCTGATGGGTGAAGGGCGGCAGGCCGGCCTCCCGGCGCTCCCGGAGGGCGGCGGTGGCAAAGGCCGGATAGCCTTGCCGGCGCAGCGTCTGGAGCAAGGGGTGATCCGGGTGATGGGTCTGGAGCACCACCTGCCCGGGCCTCTCCGCCCGACCAGCGCGGCCGGCAACCTGTATCACCAGTTGGGCCATGCGCTCGGCGGCGCGGAAATCGGAGCCATAAAGGCCGTTATCCGCATCCAGGATCCCGACCAGGGTGACCCGGGGAAAGTGGTGGCCCTTGGCCAGCATCTGGGTCCCCACCAACAGGGGGTAGTCACCGGCGAGGGCCGCCGCCAAGAGCCGATCCAACTCGCCCTTGCGACGGGTGCTGTCGCGATCCACCCGGGCTACGCGAATATCCGGAAACAGGGCCTGCAACTCACCCGCAAGGCGCTCGGTGCCCTGGCCCAGAGCCCGGATGTCGAGCCCCCCGCACTGGGGGCAAGCGACAGGGAGAGGCCGGGTCAGGCCGCAATGGTGACACCAGAGCCTGTTGTCCGCCAGGTGGAGGGTCAGCCGGGCGTCGCAGTGGGGGCAGTCGCCCACCCAGCCACAGGCGTGGCAGGTCAGCACCGGCGAGAAACCGCGCCGGTTAAGGAAGAGGAGCACCTGATTGCCGGCATCGAACTGCTCGCGCATCAGCCGGATCAGCACCGCCGAGAGGCCACCGCGCAGGGGCTGGGCGCGGATGTCCAGGAGGCCGATGGCCGGCGATGCGGCGGCGCCGGCCCGCTCGGGCAACTCCAGACGCTGATAGCGGCCGGTCGCGGCGTTGCGCAGGCTCTCCAAGGAGGGCGTCGCCGAGCCCAGCACCAGGGGACAGCCAGCGCGTTGGGCGCGCCGCACCGCCAGGTCCCGGGCCGAGTAGCGGAAACCGTCTTGCTGCTTGAAGGAGAGGTCGTGTTCCTCGTCCACCAGGATGAGTCGCAGGCGCGGCAGGGGCACAAAGACCGCCGAGCGGGTGCCCAGCACCAGATCCGCCGCGCCACGAGCCGCCGCTTGCCAGGCCCGTTCCCGCTCGGTGGCATTGAGGGCCGAGTGTAAAATCGCCAGGCGGCCCGGAAAGCGGCGCGCCAGGCGGCGCCGGAGCTGGGGGGTGAGTCCGATCTCCGGAACCAGCAGCAGGGCCTGACCGCCCCCCTCCAGAACTGTGATCAGGAGGCGAATATAGACCTCGGTCTTGCCACTGCCGGTGACCCCCTCCAGCAGAAAGGGCTGGAAGCGACCCAGGGCAGCGCTTACCGCTGCGATCGCCTCAGTCTGGCGTGGGTTGAGGTCCGGGCCTGACTCCAGTGCCCTGGCTGGTTCATCGCTCGGCATCTGGCAGGGCTCGATCCAGCCGCGCTCGGCCAGGGTTCGCAGAAGGGTCTTGACCTCCCCCAACCGCGCCCGCAGCCTGACCTCCTCCAGTCCGCCTGGATGATCGCTTAACAGATGCTGAATCTCGGCCTGACGGCGGGCGCGAGGCCCCGGAGCCTGCTCGCGGCCCAGCGCCGTCAAGCGCCAACCCGGCTGTCCTGGCTGGGCCGGCTCCAGGAGGGGCTCGGCCCGGCGCAACCGTGCCGGCAGGGCGGAGAAGAGGGCTTCGCCAGGTGGCTGGCGATAATAGTCGGCGGCCCAGAGAATAAGCTCCAAATCATCGGCGCCGAGCAAGGGCTGGGGGTCGAGCAGCGCCAGGATGGGTTTGAGCCTCTCCGGTTCCTGGTCGCTCTCCCGGGCCAAGGCGACGATCATGCCCACTCGGACCCGGCGGCCGAAGGAGACCTGGACGCGCATCCCCGGCTGGGGTTCGGGACCCTCCGCCGCCAGCGGCAGATAATCGAAGAGCCCCGGCAAGGGAACCGGAATGGCAATACGCAGGATAATGGAGGGGTCCTCTGGCATGATGCTCGGCACCGGCTATTCGCGATGGGCCGGAGCAGGAGACGCCGGCAACGGAATTCTACGCCATCGGCGACGGCCCTCAGGGTCTCGGGCTACGGATCGGTTGAGAACAATTTCTCGACCTGGGATGCCGATAATCAGGCAAGCTTCTGGGAACTTGGCGGAAAAGCCTCTTATCCCCATCGCCTGTGCATAACTTTGTGGGAAAGGGCGGGGAAATCGCCCAGAAGCGGCCAAAATGCTGGGCTTCCGCCGGATTGGCCAAAATTTTTACAATCAAAATTATACTTTAAATTCAGTATCTTGAATATAGCATCCACAGGCACTGAATCGCGGCTCAGCCCGTGACGAAATTGACAGCAACCCTGTGCACAAGGGTCTTGACTTCAGGGGACACAGGTGATCTTCCCGGACACTCCAGCTTCCCATAGCAAGACAGGAAGCCGCGCAGACCTTATGACGGAGGCGCATACCCCATGACTGACTGGAACAAGATCGCCGCCCACATCAGGGCCATTTCGGGCCAGGCTTGCCAACCGGGAGCCATCCAGGAACTCGGCGGTGGCTGCATCAACAGCGCCTTCGTGCTCCGGGATGGCAAAGGGTCCTGGTTCGTCAAGATCAACGGCGCCGAGCGACTGGCCATGCTCCAGGTGGAAGCGGCAGGACTGGAGGCCTTGGCGGCGGCCAAAGCCATCCGGGTGCCCACCCCCTTAGGCGCGGGTCTGGCAGGGGACGAGGCCTTTCTGGTTCTGGAATACCTCGCCTTCGGCCAGCCGGGGCGGGATGGCGGAGCCGAGGCCGGCCGCCGACTCGCCCATCTCCACCGCCAGACCCAGGCCAGGTTCGGCTGGGACCGGGACAACTACATCGGCTCCACGCCCCAGATCAATGGCGAGGACAGTGACTGGACTCACTTCTGGCAGACAAGGCGCCTGGGCCCTCAGCTCGACCTGGCCCTGGCCCAGGGTTTTGGCGGCCGTCTCCAGGATCGTGGCTGGCGGTTGGTGGAGGAATGCCCGGCGCTCATCGATCATGCCCCCCAGCCATCCTTGCTACACGGCGACCTCTGGAGTGGCAACATGGCCTTTGACGCCGTGGGCCAGCCCGTCCTCTTCGACCCGGCGGTCTATTACGGAGACCGGGAGGCCGACCTGGCCATGACGGAGCTCTTCGGAGGCTTCGGCGCGGACTTTCAAGCCGCCTATCGCGAGGCCTGGCCCCTCGATTCTGGCTACAAGGTCCGCCGGGACCTCTATAACCTCTACCATATTCTCAATCATCTCAATCTGTTTGGCGCCGGCTACCTGGGCCAGGCCCTGGGGATGATCGATCGCCTACTGGCGGTATGGCATTGATGGCCTAATTGGTCGCAGGAAGATAAGGGATCCCGGTTTGCTTCAGAACCGGACTGGGGCTGCGATGAGATTCGGTGACAGTCCGATGAGGGGTATGGTAAAACATCGGCATCCTGTCATTACGGTTGCCTGTTTCATCATGCCTAGAGAACTCCTGCTATTGCGCCATGCCAAATCCGACTGGGAAACAGATGCCCTCAGTGATTTCGACCGCCCCCTGGCCAAACGTGGCCGCAAAGATGCCCCCGGCGTTGGCGCCTGGCTGTTAGCAGAGGGTCTGGTCCCCGATCTGGTGGTCAGTTCGCCAGCCGCGCGCGCCAAGGAGACCGCGCTCCTGGTGTGCGCGGCCATGGATTACGACAAAAAGCACATCCGCTGGGATGAAGGCCTTTATGCGGCCGAGGTATCCGCCCTTCTCGACGTCCTTGCCGAATGCCAGACCAAGCCTCGCGTCGTGATGCTCGTCGGCCATAATCCCGGCATGGAAGAGTTGATGCGCTATCTGTTGGGGGACAGGGTGGAGACCCCCCCCGATGGCAAACTCCTGCCCACGGCCACCCTCGCGCGCCTGGAGATGCCCCAAGACTGGCATCATCTGGAGACCGGCAAGGCCAAGCTGCTTGACGTGCGCCGGCCCCGCCGGACGGAATGATGCCTGCCCCTTCCCAAGCCCGTCGTTAGCTCTCCGTGTCACGAAACCTCAGGGGTCTTTCCGCCCGGAAAGGCCTGGATAGGAACCTGTACACGGAGACTCAGCAGGCCACCCAGCCAGACGGCGGCCGGAGTATCGCCGACATCGCGGCGGAATTCCTGGTCGGCGAGGCCAGCCTGATCGGGGCCAGCGCCTCTTATGACTTTCCCCAGCTAGAACGGTCCGGAAAAAAGGCCCTCCTGTGCGCGGGTACCGCCTGCCTGGTATCGGGCCGGCAGGCAAGCCTCCAGGCCGCCCTGTCTCCGCAATTCAGTGATCATGAGATCGGCCATGTCACCTGTCTCGGCCAATGTCATCGCAACGACGCCTTCCTTTACGACCAGGCCACCTGGACCCGCGAGGACCTGGCCTTACTGGGCAAGCCAGGCGCCTCGCCTTCCGCCCCCAAGCCCGTCCCCACTGGGACCCTGGCCACGCCCCCGATCCTCCTTGCCCCCATTCCGAATCTCCAGGTTTATTACGCCCCGCTGCTCGGCTTGAAGGGGGCGCCCGCCCCTGCCCTGGAAGCGATCAGGGCGTCAGGGCTGCGCGGCCGGGGGGGCGCCGGGTTCCCCTTCCACCTCAAGGTCGAGGCGGCCCGCGCGGCCGTGAGTGACCAGAAATATGTCGTCTGCAACGCCGACGAGGGGGACCCGGGGGCCTACTCCGACAAGTGGCTCCTGGAGGAGCGCCCCCATGCGGTCCTGGCCGGCATGATGACCAGCGGCGCTCTCATCGGCGCCGACACCGGCGTCCTCTACATCCGCGGCGAGTATCCCGAGTCGATCGCGGCTATCAGGGCAGCCATCGGCGCATTGGATGCCATGGGTATCCCGGGGGATGACCGGCGCGGCACCGGGCCCGCCTTCCGCTTCCATGTCATCACGGGCTCCGGAGCCTACATCTGCGGCGAGGAGACCGCCCTGCTGAACTCCATCGAGGGTCTGAGGCCTGAGGTCCGGGTTCGGCCCCCCTTCCCTACCCGTCATGGCCTGTTCGGAAAACCCACCCTGCTGAGTAACGTGGAGACCCTGGCCAATCTGCCTTTTATCCTGACGGCCGGCGGCGAGGCCTACGCGGCCCAGGGCCTGGCCAGCTGTACCGGCACCAAGCTGGTCTCCCTGGACGGTGGCTTCAACCGCCCCGGGGTTTACGAGGTACCGATGGGAACCCCCCTGCGCCAGGTCCTAGATGGCCTGGGCGGCGGCACCCGCTACCCGGTCAAGGCCTTCCAGATCGGTGGCCCCCTGGGGGGGTTGGTCCCCTTGACCCAGGTGGACAACCTGACACTCGACTTCGAAACCTTCGCCAACGCGGGCTTTTTACTCGGCCACGCCGGCATCGTCGCCATTCCCGAGCACTTTCCCCTGGCCAACCTCCTCTCCCACCTCTTCGCCTTCACGGCGCGGGAGTCTTGTGGCAAGTGCTTTCCCTGCCGTATCGGCACGCAGCGTGGCCAGGAGTTGCTCGCCGGTGCCATCCACCATGGCCACCGGGTCGACCCCAAACTCTTCGCGGACCTGCTCGAAACCCTGGAGCTGGGCTCCCTCTGTGCCCTGGGTGGCGGGCTGCCCCTACCAGTCCGTAATGCCCTGACCTACTTTGGCGACGAACTCGCCCCCCTGTTCCTCGATGCCTGACCGAGCAGCGATCAGGGTTACCAGGCCCGGCCAGACAGGCCCGGCCAGAATGGCGAGGCGATAATGTTCGTCACCGGACCATTGTGACTGACGCTACCTTCACCTTGCACAGGGTCGAGGACATGGAAAACGCCGCCTACATCGACAACAGGCCCTTCGCCATCATCCCCGGCGAGACCATTCTCGAGTTCGTGCGCCGGCACCGGGGCCGGGACCTGATCCCCACCCTCTGCCAGGACGACAATCTGGAGAATTACGGCTCCTGCCGGCTCTGCTCCGTGGCGGTAGCCAGGGCCCCGGACGGTCCTACCCGGGTGGTTGCCTCATGCCACACGCTGGTGGCGCCGGGTCAGTACCTCTATCCCACCAGCGAGGGGATTCAGCGGCTACGGCGGAACATCCTCGAACTGGTTCTTTCCGATTACCCCGCCGCACGCCTCCAGCCCGTAGCGGGCCAACTCCCCACTGAATTCCAGCAGACCCTGGCCGCCCTCGGCATCCCTGCGGTGCGCTATCCACCGGGCACCCGCCATCCCGCCCCGGCCCTGGATCTCGACCACCCCTACATCCGGGCCGACATGGCCGAGTGCATTGGCTGTTACCGCTGCGTCCGGGCCTGCGACGAATTGCAGGCCGGCCAGGTCCTGGCGGTCGCCGGACGCGGGCTCGCGGCCCGGGTCATCGCGGGGTCCGACCAGTCCTTCACCGACTCCCCCTGCGTCGCCTGTGGCGCCTGCGTCCAGACCTGCCCCACCAATGCCCTGACCGACCGCTACGGCACCAAAACCGCCCCCTACGACCAGCGGGTCCGCACCATCTGCACCTACTGCGGTGTCGGCTGCAACCTGGAGGTCAAGGTCCGGGATGGCCAAGTCCAGGGCATCCAGGGCGCCGCGGACGCCGCCGTCAACCGGGGCCACACCTGCGTCAAGGGCCGCTTCGCCTTCGAATTTCACCGCCACCCCGACCGGTTGACGACGCCCCTGATCCGCAAGGCGGGCCAGCTCCAACCGGCGACCTGGGACGAGGCCCTGGACTACAGCACCCGCCGCTTCCAGGAGATCAAGGATCGCCACGGCCCGGACGCCTTGGCCGGCATCTCCTCCGCCCGCTGCACCAACGAAGAAAACTACCTGATGCAGAAGTTTTTTCGGGTAGTGATCGGCACCAACAACATCGACGGCTGCGCCCGGGTCTGCCACGCCCCCACCGCCCTGGGCATGCAGTGGACCCTGGGCACCGGCGCCGCCACCAACTCGGTGGCCGACCTCGACCAGACGGACTGCATTCTGCTCATCGGCGCCAACCCAACTGCGGCCCACCCGGTCACAGGCGCCCGCATCAAGGCGGTAGTCCAGCGGGGCGTGCCCCTGATCGTCATCGACCCCTTGCGCACCGAGTTGGCTCGCTACGCCCAGTACCACCTGCGTCCCCGGCCGGGGACCAACCTGGCGGTGCTCAACCTCTTCGCCCGCGCCATTGTCGACGCCGGCCTTATCGATGAGGACTTCATCGCCCGCCGCACCGAGGGCTGGGATGACTTCGCCACTCACCTGCAAGGCCTGGACATCGCCGCCCAAACCCGCGTCTGCGGCGTCGCTTGGGAGCTGATCCAGGCCGCTGCCCGCACCTACGCCATCGCCCCGGCGGCCATGGAGTTCCACGGCCTGGGCGTCACCGAGCACTGGCAAGGCACCAAGGCCGTCTCCCTCATCGCCGCCATTGCCCTCATGACTGGCAACCTCGGCAAGCCCGGCGCCGGGGTCAATCCCCTGCGCGGCCAGAACAATGTCCAGGGCGCCGCCGATATGGGCGTCCAGCCCCACCAGGGCCCGGGTTACCTGGCGGTGGATGACCCCCAGGTCCAGGCCCGCTACCAGGGCTTCTACGGCGTCGCCTACCCCAACAAGCCGGGCTACAAGATCCCCGAGATGTTTGCCGCCAGCACCCGGGGCGACCTCAAGGCCCTCTGGATCATGGGTGAGGACCTGCTGCGCACCGACCCCAACACCTGTCAGGTCCGTCACGCCCTCTCCGGCCTGGAATTCCTGGTGGTCCAGGAACTCTTTCTCACCGACACGGCCCAGTTGGCGGACGTCGTCTTCCCGGCTTCGTCCTTTTTCGAAAAGGAGGGCACCTTCACCAACGCCGAGCGCCGCGTCCAGCGGGTGCGCCAGGTCATACCGCCTCTGCCGGGCACCCGGCCCGATGGCCAGATCGTCATCGACTTGATGCGGCGCATGGGCTACCCCCAGGCAGCCTACTCGGCGCCTGACCTGTTGCGGGAGATCGCTGGCATCGTCCCCTTCTTCCAGGGGGTCCGCTGGGCGGAGCTGGGCGACCAGGGCAAACAGTGGCCCGTGGCCCCGGACGGCACCGACACCGCCATCCTGCATCGCGATACCTTCAAG
>WBZT01000597.1_pt1 | contig 28732 bp, 29 predicted proteins | sample 5204241 | NCBI WGS metagenome assembly WBZT01 (sample SAMN12344358, study PRJNA552823) | activated sludge metagenome | biome: Activated sludge suspended growth; feature: Nitrification reactor; material: Wastewater; isolation source: activated sludge from nitrification reactor of wastewater... | reverse complement strand
AGAAGCATCAAACCACCCCTGATTCGGCTAATGCCGAATCTTTCCCCTCCTTACCAGCTGCTACCGCAGCTTCAACTGCCAGGGCAGTCAAGAAGGAGGGGAGCTTAAAAAATTTTTGCCTTTTCACTTTTCACTTTTTGAGCGAAGCGAAATCCCGCTTGCGGGATGGCTTTTTATGACATCAGCTCCTTCGCGCTCTTAATGCTCGCATCGGTAACTTTTTCGCCGCTTAACAGCTTTGCTACTTCCATAACCTTCTCTTTTTTATCCAGTACGCGGATCTTAGTAACCGTGGCCGCGCCTTCGGTTTCTTTCTCAACTATGTAGTGTTCATCTGCCAGCGCCGCTATCTGCGCAAGGTGAGTAATAGCTATCACCTGGCGGAACTCGGAAAGCTGCTTCATCACCCTGCCAACCTTTTGCGCAATGCGGCCGCTAATACCGGTATCTATTTCGTCAAATACAAGGATATCGATCTTATCGGCTTCGGCAAGCACTGATTTAACCGCAAGCATAATGCGCGATACTTCCCCGCCCGATGCCGTCTTGCGCAGCGATGAGAACTCATCACCCTTGTTTATCTTAACTAAAAATTCAACGTCATCATATCCATTGCTGTTTAATGCATTACTCCCCTCTCCTTTTAGGAGAGGGGGCGGGGGTGAGGTTACTTCCACCTTAAACTCCGCATTTTCAAAACCAACTTCCTTTAGAATTTTAACAATCTCTTTTTCAAGCTGTGCAGATTTATCCTTTCGTATCTTCGATAGCTCCCCTGCTTTTTTCAGCAAGGCCGATTCTGATTCTTTTATCTCGCGGCTGATATTGTTTATAGTTTCATCAAAGTTATCTACCAGGCCAAGGTCCTGTTCAAGCGTATTCTTAAGCTTTATAACTTCATCTATCGATCCGCCGTATTTTTTCTTCAGGAACTGCAGCTTATACAGCCTTTCGCGTATCTCTTCCACGCGTGCCGGATCGAAGCTAAGGTTATCCAGCAGCGAACCAAGCAGCCGGCTGGCTTCCCTTAATGCGGTGGTTGATTCGCTCACATCGCCCAGAATTTTCTGGATATCAGTGTTGTACTCCCCTATCTTCCCTAACTCTTTTTCAACGATCTTAATACGCTCTAAAACGGAACCTGAATCGTCATACAAATTTGAGTATGCAAGAGTAAGTGATTCCCTTATGCTTTCAATGTTCTCACCGGTTTTCAGCTCGTTTTCCAGTTCATCGTCCTCGCCGGGTGTTGGATCTGTTTCTAGAATTTCCTTTAGCTGGAAATCAATAAAACTGCGGCGCGCGTCAAGATCATTCTTACGGCGGCTTATTTCTTCAAACTCTTTCCGCTTTTTTAACAATTCAACATAACCCTGTTGATAACTTTCCAACTTATCTGAAAACTTCCTGCCTTCTTTTTTCGCCAAGTATGAATCCACCAGCTCAATATGTACATCCTTATTCAGCAGAGACTGGTGTTCGTTCTGCGAATGTATATCAATTATTACTTCACCAATTTCTTTAAGCTCATTTGTTCCAACCGGCGTATCATTAATAAAACACCTGCTGTATGCCTTTGCATACAATTCCCGCCTGATAATAATAATTGAATTTTCTTCCCCTTTATTTTTGAAGGCATCTCCCCCCTCTCCTTTGAGGAGAGGGGCTGGGGGTGAGGTGTACATCAATTCTATTTCATGTTTTTTTAAAATATCTGAAATTATCTTAACATTCTCCCCTCTTAAGCTCACAATACCTTCAATTATCATCTTATCCTTGCTTTTGCTGATAATGGAGTAATCAGCACGGCCTCCCAGCAGCAAATTCAGCGCATTTATGAGTATTGATTTACCCGCGCCGGTCTCACCGGTGATTATATTAAATCCCCCGGAGAGATCAATCTCAATATTCTTAAGAAGCAGGTAATTTTTTATTGTAAGCTTTTCAAGCATATGTTAATTCCAACAACAAAAATATATATTAGAAATGTTTTGTCTTCCTGCACCATGCCTGCTGCAGGCAGGAAGGCAGGAATCTTTAAAAATCCTTAAACTTGATTTTTCAGATATGCAACTTCTTAATTGAACCAGTAATTTTCAGTTGATGAGATGCTTCCCTTCATTTAGCATTTGTTTTACTTACTATACTTATTCTTTATTATATAATATAAAAAAGATTTAGTAGTAGTACTGTTGATAAGTATAAATTTACTTACTTATCTTTAAAAATTGAATGTAATTAGAACAAACGTCGGTAAAAAGTGTTAACAGGTGTGTTAAATTCATACCGGGTTATTAACAATAATTTAGTGAGTTCTTAAAAAAGTAAAAGCTACCCGTTTGATTGTGGATAGCTTTTTAGAATCTGCGGCTTATTAACAATTTTATGTTAACAGCATCTCCTTGATTTGTTCGAGTTTATCTTTGAAGCCGGAATCTTTGTTAATAACTTCTTCAATGCACTTGCAGGCGTGAATTACGGTTGCGTGATTCCTGCCGCCGAAGTGTGAGCCGATAGTCTGCAGTGAGGAAGAGGTTAATTCTTTGCTCAAATACATTGCCGTATGGCGCGCGTGAACTATTTCCTGCTGTTTTGATTTCAGTCTGAGCAGTGATTCATCGATGCTGAAATATTTTGATACTGCTGCAATGATACTGCTTATATCAACATTCTGCTTGCGGTTCTTAATGCCTCCGAACTTCAGAACGCTGCGTTTCGCCATATCAATATTAATAGGGGAGCGGGTGATCTCCGCGTCGAATATCAGGCTCTTTAAGCAGCCTTCAAGCGAGCGGATATTATCTTTGATATTTATAGCTATGAACTCAAGCACATCGTACGGAACAGGAAATCCTTCCTTCTCGCTCTTCTTGTTCAATATAGCTATCCTTGTTTCAAGGTCAGGCGGCTGGATATCAACCGTCAAGCCCCACTGGAAGCGGGTTATAAGCCTTTCTTCAAGTCCTTCGAGCTGGTGCGGCGGCTTATCGCATGAAAGAACGATCTGCTTTTTTACCTGGTAAAGCGAGTTGAATATCTGGAAGAATGAATCCTGCGTGCTCTCCTTGCCTTCGAGGAACTGGATATCATCCACTATAAGCATATCAAGCGTTTTGTAGAACTTCTCGAACTCATGCGCCTTGTTCATGCGGATGCTCTGAACAAAATTCGTGGTAAACTCCGGACCCGAGATATACATGATCTTCATGCCGGGGTTATCAAACTTTATCTGGTTTCCAATGGCCTGCATCAAATGCGTTTTGCCAAGTCCAACACCGCCATAAAGCATTAAAGGATTATACTGCGCTCCCGGCCTGCTTGCAATCGAAGTTGCAGCAGCCGTAGCAAATTCATTATTTTTTCCCTTAACGAAATTATCGAAGGTGTATTCGGGGTTCAGGTAACATTTCTGTGCCGGATTATCCTCAGGCTCGCGCATCTGGAACTTGCCGCCGGCAGAGGGTACTGATTCTTCTACATGCTGAAGCTGAATACCCGGCCTGTAAAAATTCGGATTGAACGTTTCGCTTTCCGCACCTTGTTTAGAAACAGGTATTGATGCCGGCAGGGAAGCGGGCTCTTCGGGAACAAATGTTGTGCGTGAATCAATAACATATACTATTTTACCCTGATCGCCCAGAATAGTCTTTATCGCCCGTGAAACAATATCACCAAAGCGGGAAATTATCATTTCGTAATAATCCTGGCTTGGTACGGTTATGGTAAGCACACCGCCGGAAAGGTCACGTGGTTTTATAGGTTTGAACCATGTATTGAGCTTTAGCTCGGATACATTTACTTTTACGATATCCATGAACCTTGCCCATGCATCATATGCATCTACGGGCTCGGTGGAGTTTGCTGCGGAATTATTAACAAGGGGAGTGGAGCTGTTTGCTGTGCTTTCAAAATTCGTCTCGCTGCTTAGATAACTTTCGTCTTTCTTTTTTAAATCGTGTCCGTTCAATTTCTGTTAAGTTTCTATTTTAAATGAGTAAACCCTGTTAGTTTAATATTAAGATTAAAATATTGCCCTTAATTATATAAATAAATCAAATTTCAAAAAGTAATTAACAATCCGTTTAAAAAATTAATTGCCTGTTTATTGTTGATTTAGATGTACCCTTGAGGTGTTATTAACATTAAAATGTTAATAACTAATTGTATGAAGAACGTGCGGTGGTTGAGGATTTAAACATTTTTTAACAGGATATGAACACCTATTCACAACTTGTTAACATAAAAAATCTCAGACTCGCATTGCATAATAATTAAAAAAACCCCGTTTGTCAATGAGAATTGGGCAAATACAGGCTCTACGTTAAGAAAAAATCAGCATTTTACAGTCTTTGGCATGGTACAATCGCTAATTGAGGGGGTTAGGGGACCTAACTGTTTAAAAGCGGTTCTTGCTGCATGCGCTTCGGATTATATTCCCGCTCCAGCCCAATTCTCGTTCCCATGCTCTGGCATATTCTCGTTCCCAAGCTCCTGCTTGGCGAAGGCAGAAATGTATTGCTTTGTCATTCCTGCGAAGGCAGGAATCTAGTCCTTAAATTGAGATAGAAAATCATTCTGCTGCACCACAAAATCTTAAATAGTCCATTTGAATCATTCTAATTCCCCAATCCGGAGCTTGGGACACAGAGAGAAAGATTAGTTTCCTTTTGCGATGTTCACAATATCTTTTACTTCCAGCACATTTATGTCCGGATGTTTAACAGCACAATTTATCATAGCCCGGCCAAGCTCTTTCAAAGTGCATGTGAATTTCGGCATCAGTAATTTAATTACCGGATAAAATACCTGCCAGCCAAAATAAAATTTCAGCACATGTTTCTGGTCCCTGGTGGGACGCATGTATCCAGGGCGGAACATATACGCCCCCGCGCCGAATATTTTTATCAGCTCATTTTCCGTACGGCCCTTAACCCGCGCCCACATTGACTTTCCCGCCGCCGTGCTGTCCGTGCCGTAACCCGAGACATAACAAAACGCAAGCGCATTATCGGGATTAGCCTCCTTGAACGCTGATGCAAAATTCACGGTCATATCGTAAGTCAGCGCTGAGTATTCCGCTTCCTTTTTGCCAACCGAGGAAACGCCCGCGCAGAAGAAACACGCATCATACCCGGCGAGTTTATCGGCAGGGGAGACGCTGCCGAGATCTGGCACGATCTGCTCCTGCAGTTTCGGGTGAGTATAGCCAGAGGATCTTCTTCCCACGACAAGCACTTTTTCCACACGCGGATCAGCCAGGCACTCCATCAGCACGCCTTCGCCAACCATTCCCGTCGCACCGGTTAAAATTATTTTTATAGACAATTGAATCAGAGTTATTTCCTAAAGGTTTTTGCGCAATATAACTTTTTCTCCTGCCCCATAAACCGAAATTATTAATACTTTTCCTTGACCGCGCAGCGGTCACACGTTTATAGCCAAAATATGCATTGTTAATGATATTGACCCCATCGGGGTCACACATGAATATTTTACGTGCGACTCCGATGGAGTCGAAAAAAATATGTTTTGATCATTTCGCTATAAACGTTAGACTCCTAACGGAGTCTTATGATAAAAGTATCCCAATATTCGCTTTTGATAGTTTTGTATTTACTATTTGGTATTTACTATTTGACATTTGAAATTGTATTTCCCCTTCTTCATTTTTTCACACATCATTAATGGCTATCTTTGTTTTCTAATTCACCTCCCCTTCGGGAGGGAAGGGTGGGCTTAATGAGCAACGATAACAGAATAATATTCGCACCAGCCTCGCAGGTGGGGGAGTCAGGGATAACAGTAGTTAGGTTAAGCGGCATCGGTACGTTTGAACTTATATCTAATTGTTTTTCACGCACTTATGAGCTTGTGCTGGTACATTCAGGTGATCTCAAGTCACACTCTGTTTACCATGGATATTTGTTTGATGGCGATGAAATTATTGATGAAGCGGTGCTTACGGTTTTTAAGGGACCTAACTCATACACCGGAGAAGATGTGGCGGAAATCTCAACCCATGGTGGCAGCTTCATATACCGCAGGGTGGATGAGCTGCTGATAAAACTTGGAGCATTCCATGCAGAGCCGGGGGAGTTTTCAAAGCGCGCATACCTGAACGGCAAGATGGATCTTGCACAGGCAGAAGCTGTTGCTGATCTTATAAGCGCTAAAACCGCCGAAGCGAACAAGCTCGCATTGGCGCAGCTAACCGGAAGATTTTCGGATAAGATAAGAGAGCTGAAAGAGGATCTGATAAATTACTGCTCGCTGCTTGAGCTTGAGCTGGATTTTTCCGAAGAGGGAATTGATCTGGTTGAAAAGGATGTTTTGCTGGATAGAGTTAATGCACTGATAGCAAAATTTGAGTCATTAACCCGCAGTTATGAGAGCGGCAAAATAATCAAAGATGGCGTCAATTTGGCAATCATAGGCAAGCCTAATGTAGGCAAATCAAGCATATTTAACTATCTTTTGGATGATAATCGCGCTATTGTGAGCGATATTCCCGGTACAACCAGGGATTATCTGCAGGAGCCGCTAATAATGGGGGGAATCAGATTCAATCTTGTAGATACTGCCGGACTGCGAAACACGACCGATATTGTAGAAAAAGAGGGAGTAAGGCGCTCCATGCTTAAGATCGAAGAGGCGGATATAATTTTGCACGTCAGAGATCTAACCCAACCTGTGGCAGGAGGTGAGGCGGATTCGCTTCCTAAGGAGAAGCTTATCTTTGTTGGGAATAAGTCTGATTTAAGCAGTCCAAACGCCAACACGGGTGAACTACCCGTCTCCGCCAAAACCGGGGAGGGTATGCAGGAGTTGGAGCAAAAGATAATAGATAAAGCCAAAGAATTGATCTCAAAAAACAGCCAAAGCGAGATAATTATAACCAACCAAAGGCACAGGGATTGTTTGTTGAAATCTTGTGAATATCTTGTGAATGCCAGGGAGCAGATAATAGCCGGCGGCGGTAACGAGTTGATTTCATTCGAAATTAGGGCGGCTATGGATTCAGTAGCCGCAATCATAGGCAAAACAGCAAATGTTGATATCCTCAATAACATCTTTACAAAATTCTGCATTGGCAAATAGCGTTCTCGAAAAAACAAGCGAATTGATGCATTTTTGTGTAAATGTTTCCCGTGAAACATCAAGAAGAAGTTCAATGGTCGTATGGATTGCTTTCGCGCTGATTTGTTTGAGTGGATGCGGCGAAGACTCTATTTCAGAAGATGTTTCTGGTATAAACAGGGTGCTTTCTTCACAATATGAGATTAAGTCTGTCGATCATTTGGCAAAGTTCTATTATGAGCATTTGTATAACAATCCCGATGCAAAGCTTACAATTGAGACATTTCCACAGACTCATAACAGGGTTAAAATTGTTCTGGTAGATAACAATCCACCCCACAAAAACCTTTTGGCAGAGAAATTCGAGATAATAGCCAAGCAAAACGAAACAACATGGAAGATTGTTGTTGTTAATAGAAACTGGAAGTGCAAATCAAATGGTGAAGCTACGGGGTGGGGAATAGAGGTGTGTGATTAGTATGTTTCACGAAAAACATAACAGTGAAACACCCCTAAAAGTATGTTAGATACATTTGAAGAAGGGTTCTTTCTTGGGCTGTTGACGGGAGAGGGACATTTCGGCGGCGATGGCAGGAAGGCGCAGGTGACCCTGCGCATGCATACCAGACATGATAAATTGTTTTACTGGCTGGCAGAGAAATTCCCTGGCTCGAAACTATATGGTCCGTATAGCCATGGGGGTAGACATTATTTCCAATGGATGGCAAGAGGAGAGGTGCTCAAAAATGAGATTCTACCCATCGTATTCAAGAACTGGGATGTGATCGATGATCACGTTCAGGGCAGAATTACAGAAATGTGTACGCGTTATAAGTTGATTACGGGGGAGCTTGAATCACATCAAGGCAACAAAGAAGAAGTCTCACAGGACAAAGAGCCGGATACCATTGCAGAATAAAATACATAATGAGTAAATCAGCAGATAAATATTTCGATATCATCGTGGTTGGAGCGGGACATGCCGGAATTGAAGCGGCATGGAATTCGGCGCGTATGGGCTGTACGGTTGGAATGGTAACCATGGATCTTGATGCCATCGGAAGGATGTCATGTAATCCCGCAATTGGCGGCACCGCTAAAGGTCATTTGGTGAAAGAGATCGATGCTCTCGGCGGGGTGATGGGAAGAATAGCGGATGATTCCGGAATACAATTCCGCATGTTGAACAAATCCAAGGGACCCGCTATATGGTCACCCCGCTGCCAAAACGACCGCGATCTGTATTCCGTTGTTGCCAAGGATTACATTGTGAATTGCCCAAACATAACATTAATCCAGGATACTGTCGATGAGCTGGTCCGCGATAGCAGCGGTAAGATATCGGGAATCAAAACTTCACTCGGTTACGATATAAGCTGCAAGGCCGTCATCATAACAAGCGGAACGTTCCTTAACGCAGTAATGCATACCGGCCACTCAAAAGCCGAAGGCGGCAGGTTTGGTGAACAATCAGCGAAGGGACTCTCTAATTATCTGTTAAATCAAGAATTTAAAACAGCGCGACTCAAAACAGGCACGCCGCCAAGGCTGCAGCTTGATACCATAGATTTTTCTGTCTGTGCCGAACAGCCGGGAGATACAGATCCCGTTCCGTTTTCTGTTTTCACAAATGGTGATTTCCCGAAGCTCAAACAGATCTCATGTTATCTTACTTACACAAACGAAGAAACGCACAATATTCTGCGCACAGGATTTGATGACTCGCCAATGTTCTCAGGCCGCATTACAGGGGTTGGACCGAGATACTGTCCCTCAATAGAAGATAAGATCTTTCGCTTCGCGGATAAAAGCCGGCACCAGATATTCCTCGAGCCGGAAGGGACAGACTCGAACATAGTTTACATGAACGGATTTTCATCAAGCCTGCCGGCGGAAATTCAGCAGCAGGCATTGAAAACAATTTCGGGACTGGAGAACACTATAATGCTTCGTCCGGGTTACGCCGTTGAGTATGATTTCCTGCCGACCTACCAAACCAACTTGACCCTGGAAACCAAGCTTATCGAAGGACTTTATGTAGCGGGCCAGATAAACGGAACCTCGGGTTACGAAGAAGCTGCGGCTCAGGGACTCATCGCCGGCATCAATGCAGCATTAAAGATAAAAGGGGAGCCGCCCTTTATACTGAAGCGCAGCGAAGCATATATCGGAGTATTGATAGATGACCTGATAAATAAAATTCCCGACGAGCCTTATAGAATATTCACATCATGCGCGGAGTACCGCCTTATACTTAGACAGGATAACGCCGATAGAAGGCTGATGAAATACGGTCATAAGTTTGGGCTGATACCGGATGATATCTGCAACGCGATGACGGAAAAAGCGCGCCTGATAAGCGAGGGGATTGAATACTTCAAAACAAATTTTGCAGCGCCCGAAAAGGTCAATCCTTACCTGGAGTCCGTTGATTCGCCGCCGCTGAAGCAATCAGACCGGCTCTCGCAGATAATAAAACGCAACGAAACCAGCCTTGGTGATTTCCTTAAGCTCGATATGTTCAGCGAAAATCCGCTCATGCAGAAGATTCGGAGCAGCCGCGTACTTTGCGAACAGATCGAAATTGAAATGCGCTATGAAGGTTACATCATCCGCCAGGCTGAGCAAGCCGAGGAGTTTGATAAGTATGAATCCATTGAGCTGCCCGAGGGTTTTGATTTCAATAAAATCAAATCACTTTCAACCGAAGGCAGGGAGAAGCTCAATAAGGTCCGCCCGCGCTCGATAGGCCAGGCATCACGCATCGCCGGCGTCTCACCATCGGATGTATCAATATTAACGATATATGTGCGGGGATAGAACCCGAAAATCACAACACTCGCGAACTACCATACCCGCGAAAGCGGGTATCCAGTTCAATATTAACATAGAAACGATTTACTGATCTCATGTTCGACCCCGCTGGGGTCGTTTTGTTTTTGGGTGTCATTTTCTATAAATGTGTGACCACTACGTGGTCATTTAGGAACATACATTTTCGACCTTTGAATCTGAACTTTCTGAAACCGAAAGTCAGGAACGAAATCCCCCTTGCGGGACCATACCTGCCACTGCTCGACATACCTGCCGGAGACCTGTCTGCTTTAGCAGAAGGTACGATAAGTCTACTTTCTGACCGCAGAGCGGTCACACATTTATAGCATTGGCGTACCTTTATCCAGCTGACCCCGTAGGGGTCACACATAAGCGGCATACTCTGGCCGGCGTTTGCATTGCCTTAATTTCACATTTTTTTAATCACACGTTTTCACCATTTTTGCAGCATGCAAACCGAAAACTGGCAAACACTGGTAAAAGAGCAGCAGTTCAACGATGTGCTGATGGAGTGGAACGCGAAGATAAATCTCGTTTCACGAAGGAAACTGAATGTGCTGGATCTTATTGAAGACAGCAAGCTGTTCTTTAAAGGAATCAATTTCAAGCCGGGTGATCGTTTGCTTGATCTCGGCACCGGCGGCGGATTCCCGGGCATAGTTATCGCAATAAATCACCCTGAGATGAAGCTCGTGCTGGTTGATTCCATACAAAAGAAAATTGGCGTTGTGAAGGATGTAATAAAACGGCTGGAGCTCACAAATTGTACCGCCATTTGTTCACGCGCCGAGGAACTGGCTAAGGACCCAAACCACGCCGGCAAATATGACTACGTTACAGCCCGCTCAGTAACCGTGCTGCAGGATCTTTGTGAGTACGCTAAACCATTGTTAAAACAAGGCGGTAAATTGGTAACAGTAAAGGGCGGTGATATCTCGGGCGAGATACACAAAACCCGTAAACTTGATTATGTTAAGAACATCGAGAAGATGAAATTCGGCGAGCGGATTTTGCTGATAGTTGAATTTATATAGAAAGCATACGGCAAGCTTTAAGGCCTGTACATCACATTATTTGCACTCCAGTACTCCTTACTCGAAATATAGTTTTCCCTTATCAGTTTGTTTGCGGAATCATAAACCTTCGTGTAAACTATCTCCTCGGACTTGTCATTCATTTCAATATTGCCGTCAGCTTCATTCAATACTTCGAATTTTGCATGCAGGAGGTCCGGCTTCCTGATCTCATACTCCACAATTGCCAGGTTCTGAAATTCATCATCGCCTTTGAGCGCGCCATTCACATCGTAAGTTTTATAGCTCTTAATCCAGCCGTCTGAAAATTCATACAATATGAAAACTATGCCGCAATGGTAAGCTCTCAGCTCATCTTTTTGTCCCATGCGGAAGCGGATAATATTACCCGCAGAATTTTTTATGGTTACCTCGCCATCACCCGCGGTTGTAATTGCTGAGCCGGTCGTATCGAATCCCTTAACCTTCATTGCATAACCAAGGTAAGTTGAGTTATCCCCCGCTTCCACGCTTTTTTGTGCGGATATCAAAAATATAAATAACAGTACCGGAATTATAGCAGTGATACCGGTTCTCTTTATATAACGCATAGTATATGTTAGTGAAGTTTTATAGTTCATCAGCGGTTGCAGCGATCATTCTGATCTTCTTAATAGCACGGCTGCCAAGCTCGATATGTTCTTGTCTATCGGGATCATTTTTATACTTTATAAAATCCTCTTTTGATCCGAAGGTTACAACATGCACTTCGTATGGCTGCTCTTCGTCCGGGGGAAAAATAAAGCTCTCCCTGGATGGCCGGATGCGGTACAAAAGCCTGCCGTTGTATTTTTCCAACATAGGAAGCACAGCTTCCTCGTACTTCAGGAAATCAGCCTCGCAGCCGGGATTGAGATAGTAAAGCAGGGTGAGCGTATACTTATGTTCTGTTGCAGTGGTCATGTACCAAGCCTCGGGGAGTAAAACAATACGATAAAAAGTTAAAGGTTACTCAATTTCGATACCTGTATTTAAAATTTCTTCCAAAAATCCGCTTTCATCGCGGCCCTTTTCAAACACCATGGGCTCTATTCTATTATCAATTTGTGAACGCAGTTTCCACGCAACCGGAATTGTGGAAAAATAGTCTCCCTGCAATTTGTTCACAATTATGGCAACATCAATATCGCTATCCTCTTTAGCATTTCCTTTTAGGTATGACCCAAAGAGATAAACACTATCAAGATCAAAATGTTCTTTCAGTAGTTTTTTATAATTCCGGACTTTGTTTATAACTTCGTCTTTACCCATTTAATAAACTCGATAGAATTATCAATTAAATATACGCACTTACCTTTGTTCAAACTCTTGAGCAATTCTTTTTTGTGAGAGGGATAACGAGCCTCTATATTCAAAGGCTCAATTTCATTCAGAAAAGAATTCTGTTCTTCGGAAATTTTGTCTTTTAACCTCATTTTTCAACGATGTACAAAAGGCTATGCGTGTATGGCGGCGGAGTTTCATTAAAAGAAGAATAGAAAGCTTTCAATATCTTTTCAATCGCCTGATGACACATAAATACTACATTCAAGAAACGCCCGCTTTCAAGCATTGCTGAAGCTGTTTCAATATCATAGTCAGAAAGTTCCAGCCAGTATTTGGTTTTTTCCTTCATGCAGCAATATGCAAATTATGATGTTATAATACAATAAACCATTTATATCCCACCAGTTGAGCCCATGGTTTTCTTTATCTTGGCAAGCAGTGATTGCTTTATCTTCCTCGGCGCCTGGCTCATCTTATTTATCCGGTTAATGAACCACAGGGTTATCCACCCCAGCACCCCCATTGCCAGAAAGAATATTGCGTAAGCTGTTTTCCAGCCCCAGCCCTCGGTCATCATTGAGTATTCGCTCATACCGCCTATGCTTGCCAGCAGGTTCAGCGGCAGGAAGATAATATTTATCATCGTAAGGTTCTTGATGAGCACATTCATATTATTGTTAATGATGTTACCCCTGGCATCCATCAGACCCGAGAGCACCGAAGAATAAATTTCTGCCTGCTTGAGGCACTGGTTATTTTCTATAATTATATCTTCCATAAGGTCTGTTTTTTCTTCGTCATGCGTTACTTTTTCAAAATGAATACGCAGCTTGATAAGCACGGTAAGGTTTGAGCTTATCGCGTTGATATAATAGATAAGGCTCTCGCTCAGGTTGAACATCTGTATCAGGTACTCGTTCTCCATCGATGCGTTGAGCTTGATCTGTATCTCGCGCGAGATAAGCTTCATGGCTTTGATGTGATCGAGGTAATGGCGAATGGAGTTATAAAGGAATTTGATAATGATATCCATCAGCGAGGTGAATCCCCCGCGGTGGCGTTTATCAAAAAGGGTGATATCCTCAGGCAGCACAACCACAAGCCGCTCTTTGAAGAGGAAAAGGCCGATGGACGAAACGCCGAAGAGCAGGTTATCGGTGCTAAGGTAATTCTTTGGCCGTTTCCAGATGATGAATATATTCTCATCTTCAAATTCTATTCGCGATATCTCGTCAGGGTCAAGGGCAGATTCAACCGTATGTTTGTCAATTCCGTATGTATCGGCTATGAGCTCGTTTTCTGCGGCATCGGGATTCACATATATCCAAACACGGCTGCTTTCGCTTTCCGATTCAACCAGCTCCCCGTTATGGAAGTCATATTTTTGCAGCATAATTCACCCCTCTCCTGCAATTCAGGAATTCATTCTATCAGCAAAATTACCCATATCTATCTGTAAATAAAATCATATAACGAAGGGATTATACCATGGCGCCGGCAGGAGTTACCTCTTGAGGAGTATAAACCTTCCAGGTTTGAGCTTCATGAATTCTGAATATTCGTTGAACTAAAACCTGGCAGGTCTGTGCAAACCCACTCTGTATCTGTGCCCCCGTTGGAGCCTAAATATACTCGTTATAGCAGAGTCTCTCCGCAGGAGGACTCTGCGAATGGGTTATCCATTTTTCAGGATCCTGCTAACGCATAGACTCTGCAAAAAACGACAAATAAAAATGACCGCGTAGCGGTCACACATTTATAGAGGAATTCATAATATTCTGATTGACCCCAGCGGGGTCACACATTGAATCAACCGCCGAATCCGGGAAAATCCGAATGACATGCGTAATCTGTATTGCGCCGCTTCGCGGCATATCAAATCTCGTTCCTTTTTCGGATGGGCTGCGCCCATCGCTGTTATATTCCGCCCCTTCGGGGCTGGCATACTGTAACTCGAATCGCCGATTCGAGTGCACGCGGGCGTGGGTGTCTCAAAAGTAGTTTGTCATTCCTGCGAAGGCAGGAATCTTGAATAATTCTGAAGATAATTTTTTTCAAACATTGTTTTTGAGCAGCCCCCTTTTCAATCCGGTCAGGAGGCTGGATTTACAAACACAGCCCACGGATTTATTTGCGAGAAACAAAACCACCAACGAGTGCTCTCATTTCAGATATAGATTAACACAGACAGGAATGTCTGTGCTACTAAAAATTGCTTTGCGTCTTGGCGCCTTTGCGAGTGAATTGCTTCTGCTTTTCGCTTTCAATAGGCGGCCGGATTTACAAACACAGCCCACGGATTTATTTGCGGGAAAACGAATCGAGGAAATTTCAATTAGCCGTTTCAGCAGTTTAAAAAGGATTGCTAATAACTTTGATCAACTATCCGGCGATCCAAAAAGCTCTGTTTGTGAATCCGTAACTTGTTCTTTCAATGCATAATGATTTGTGCCGCTCTTTTTATCTTTCACGGTTTTTACAGCTGAGTTGCTTTTTAGATACCGGGTGAGCTTCTGTACTGACCAGTTCAATTCCAGCTTGTCACTGATTTCCTTTTTACTAATAATTAAAAAAACAATTACGAATTTTGAAGATCTCTAAATGGAGGAGAGCGAAGAAAAGGCAATATCATCAAATTAGCAGGAGGAATATTATCAGCTCCCCTCCTTTGAAGCTGCATTAGCAGCTGGTAAGGAGGGGAAAGGTTCGGCCTTAGCCGAAGCAGGGGTGGTTTGATATTATCATTGCAGGAGAAAGCAAAACCGAACCACCCCGCCATAACTCGCTAATGCTCGTTATGCCTGCCCCTCCTTGGATCCCGCTGGCGCGGTCTCCCGAAAGAGGGGAGCTAAGAAAAGCAAAAGCCGGATTCTTAAATTCTCTTTTCCATCACATTGTTCATGAACACCACGCCGCGGAAATGATCTTCAACAACTTCCCTTACTATGTAACCGTTCTTTTCGAAGAAGCCGCGGGCGGTCGCGCTTACATGCGCGTATATCAGGCTATTGTTCTGTTCGCGCGCTTTGCGTTCTATTTCATTCAGCAATGTTGATGCAACGCCGCAGCGCTGAAAATCTTTGCTCACATACATGAAATCAAGGTAGCCATCCGGCGTGATGGATGAAAATCCAGCAAGCTTACCGCTAATTTCCGCAAGTATGAAGTACTGCCCTTTAACAGCCGCCTGCCAGCGCGAAGTGTTCTGCGCTGATGATGCCCACACATCGATCTGCTGCGGAGTATAGTCACGGGCATTTACATTTCTAACCGTGTCATTATATAACCTTGTTATGGCGGGGATGTCATCTTCGCCTGCGCGCCGAAGAGTTATGTCGTACGCGAAAGTATATTTCATATTTATGTATTCAGAACCGTTATCCAAATAGGTACCTGTTTGTTTGTATCCAAGCTTTGTGAATAACCCAAGCGAGGGCGTATTGCCAGCATAAATACAAGCTGTTGTATCGGCAAGCGCGTACCTGTTGTGAAGGTGGCTCAAAAATGTTCGGTACGCATCCTCCGCGTAACCCTTCCCGCGTTCTGATTTATCGAATATATGTATCCCAGTTTCGCATGTTCCGCCGGGATACTGCAGCTCAAACATTTCCGGTTTCTTTTTACCTTCGGGTAATCTACCGAACGCATTTATATAACCAATAAGCTTACCGCCCGGTGAGTGGATTCCGTATATCAGCACTTTGCCGCCGTCAACATCTTTAATGTAAGCGCTCCGCTCTTCTTCGGCAGTCCTTTGCGGAGCATTTGGATCCCATTGGGTTGAATCCGCCGCCTGCCGCAGCTCTCTTGCTGCAGACCATGATGCAAAATCCGCGCGCCGCAAGGTAACTTTCTCTCCTTTTAACTCATCGGTTACTTTAAGGCCATCAAGCCCCAGCAGCGAAATTATCTCCCCGCACGTTTCATGCGGCATTCGGCCTTCGTTGTAAACTATGTGTTTGGCGAGAGTGTAGTTGCAGTGTGATTCCAGGAAATATTTAGCGAAATCAAATCCATCAATATCAGTGAAGCCTTCCCGTTCATGCAATATCTCAAGCGATCTTTGCTTATCCTCACATGGCTGAAGCAGTATTACATTCTTAAACGGCTCAAGTGCGCACCTCACTTCTTCAAACTGAGCGGCATCATCATAAACCGTGCAGCCTGCACCGAAATCGATAACGCAGTTCCTGTTTTCCAGCACGCGTTTCACGCTATGCACATCATACGGCCGCCAGTATTTGTGCAGCTCAGGGAAACCTTTTGTTTTATAGATTTCGTTCGCGTAGTCTTTGTCATAGCCAATCTCTTTGAACAGCTCATACTTAATGGAATCAAGCGGTATCTGCGGTAATCCAAGAGCTTCGGAAAGAAGCCAGCCCAATGTGCTCTTGCCCGAGCAGCCCGGACCTATCAATATAATTTCGGTCGTCACTACTTCGCTGATTCCCAAATTTTCTGATACTCTTTAAGATCTTCTTCCCAAACGTTTTCACCGCCCTGGCTGAAGTTTGGATCTATCTCCTTTGCTTCTTTGCTGCACCTGCGTGCGGATTCCAGCTTGCCCATAAAATAATAAACCTCACCCAGCGTATCCCAGCTGTTGGGGTCCGAGGGATTCAGAAATGCTTGCAGCTTTGCGAATACAAGCGCGCGACCCAGTTCATTTGAGCGCAGCATCTGGTATGCGGCGGTATTCATCAGTGAAACAGGTATGTTGTTGTTTGTGATCTCTTCGGCAATCGCATCAAACCTTGCATTCAGTTCCTGTTCGCTGAATGCAGTGTAACGGTTCAGGATGTCTGAAGCGCGTATGCCGTTGTTCACCACGTCTTCAAGTCCGGAAAAAGGCTGCAGGTTTCCCGGCGCGCTTTTTTCATTTGTCAGCCTTATTAAATGTTCGGGTTTAATATTTTTTTCCGCCAGGAATCTGTGCAGGTCTTCTTCCCTGCCCGTCAGCATTTCTTTGCCTTCGACCGGTTCGCCCGTCCACTTATTATACATACATGCGCAGTGCAGCATGTTGTAGCTGGGAAGGTAGCAGTATAGATAGTCAACAGTTGGCAGGTTTGGGTAATCGGTTTTTTTAAGGTAGTGTATCACAATTCTGTTTCCGGGTTCATCAATAACCAGCGAGTCGCCCGCGCTGCGCGGATCTGCTTCGGCAAAGGTAACGTTTGCTTTGTATTTTTCCTTCACACTTTCATCCATGTACTTTTTTATGATGCTGTAATTTTCCATGGTGGTAATAAGCTTCGAGCCGTTTTCCAAAAACGGAGCAACTGCGGAAATGCTGTGCGGATGCCAGTGGCTGTGTATCACATATTTTATTGGCTTACCCGGAAATTGTGCCTCTATAGTGCGTATAGCTTTGAGCCCGCCCTCAATGTGGTCCTTCATATTGGTTGCGCCGCCGCCTTCATCTTTGACCGGTACCTCTATCAGCACAACGAAGTCATTGAATTCCACGATCGTGCTTTTAGAATTCGATGAATCATAAAACATGAAGTACAAGCCTTCTTTGGATTTTTCGACACGGTTAAGATCCTGCTGCGCGGAAATAGAAAGCGTACCTGCTAATAAAAAAGCCGCTGCGGCTAGTATGGAAAAAGCTGTTTTCATGTGCGATCTCAATATCATTCTCAAATTTTTTATTAAGTTCAGATTATAGTTTATTGTTTCAGATTCCTGGTAATTTCGCGAAGTGTTTTTCCCAGCTTAACAAAACGCTTTGGCTTGATATCCTTCACGGCTGCTTCCGCCGCCATACTTAAGGCAAGCCCGGCGGATTCAAACACTCTCATTCCTTCTTCGGTTACACGTGGTTTTAAGCTCTTCCTGGCAGTATCGGCAGCAAGCCGGGAAATATAACCCTTCTTTTCGAGCAGAACAAGCATCCTGTTAACGGATGCGGCATCTTTTGCCAGGTTTTGAGCGATTTCCCTTTGACTGTTGGATTTACCATGGCAAAGCTGATCAAGAACCAGCCATTGATCCGGTGTTATATCAATTTCAGCTTTATCTAGCAATTCCTGCTGAAATTGATGGTATAATCTAATGCATATATCAAGTTCTTGAAAAAACAATAAATTATTCTGTTTCATATTTCTAACATAATGCAAGTTAATTGATATATCAATGTAATAATTGATATATCAATTGAGGGTGTAGGCTCAATAGTATATTAAACTACTGTTATTATGAAGTTAGTGCATTTTATAAATCCAACATATTATCTGCTTTCACCAATTCAATTATTAGGCCATCGGGATCAATAACAATAGATTCCGGCTCGCTATCTACAATTACCGAAAAGTTATTGTTTACCGAATTTACCTTAATCTTCCTCCTGCAAATAGTATTCGCTTTGGAATCCAGAACCGCGATCTCGATATAGTCATTTAGAGGAAGTGAATTTACTAAACCCTCGCCTTTTCCGGAATCAAACATCAGGCTTTTGCCGATAGAATCAGTAAACGATCTATCACTATTTCCATTTATTCTATACTTGCTGATCAAAAGATCCGCATCAATCTTATATTTTCCATCAGGAAGCCTGGTTTTCTTTGCTGAGAGGATCTTGTTTTCGTAAAAGGTAACTTTTTGAAACATGTCATCAATAAAATATTTCAGCGAATCGGGAACAACCCTGTTTATGTATAATAACATGTCGGTAGAAAGCGGGTACCTGTTCATCTGCGAAACTGTTTCCCTGAAGAAATCACCCAAAGCGCGATTTAGATTCTCTTCGCCGAGTAACTCAGCAAGCGAGTATAACACAACCGCACCCTTACCGTATGAAATGTGTGTTTGCTCAGGTTTAACGTATAAAAGCGGAGGCTCTGCAGCCGTATCACCGGCACGACCGCGGAGATAACGGTTCAATTGAATCTTCAGGAATTTGAGCGCCTGCTGTTTGCCGAACTTTCTTTCATAAACCTTAGCAGTAATATATTCGCAGATACTTTCCGTCAGCATAACTGCGCCCGGAGCATTTGCCGGCATGACCTGGCTGCCCCACCACTGGTGTGAAAGCTCGTGCGCCGTTGTATAAAAAGCCAAGTCTATCAGACCATCTTCCTGTTTACCCGGATCCCCGATAAATCGGATCTCGGACATCTGGATGACATTTCCCGAAGTTGTCGCGTAACTTCCCAGCGAACGCGGAAACTCAACTACTTTTATCTCACCATACGGGTATGGTGAGAAATAAGAGGAATTGTAATCCAATGCGCGTTTCAGCGCGTCTGATATTCCCGCAAGATTTCTATCGTGTCCATTGTGATAATATATTTCAATTTTCGTTCCCCCCGAAATCTCTTCATACTTTTCGTATATTCCCGAGATAATGCTGAAAATAAATTTGATGCTTCTTTCTGTCCGGAATTGAAAATACTTCCGGCTGTTCTCTGTTCTTTCGCTCACAAGCTTTCCGGGCAGGATAACTGTTTGGCCGGGTGTGGTTCCAACGGTGACCTCAAGATCAACAAGGTCTGCATCGCTGCCCTGGTAATGATTATGGATATCGCTACCCGCAGCGCCGGTTTTGCTGTTCTCGCGGGAATAAAATCCAAGCCTTGGCAGGATATCGCTTTTTAGAAATGTGCCGCCCGGAAGCACAGCCGCGCCGCTCTCAAGGCAGCGCACCGGGCTGTTCTTTATAGAAAATGAAAACCTCATGCTATCTCCCGGGGCCAGGGGATTCTTTAATAGGCAAATCGCGAATTTGTAAACGCTGTCATATTTAACATTTGCGGGATGTTCAGTAAACGCTAGCGAAGTCATCTCGTCAAAACCAGTTCTAACAAGAAGTGTATCAATTACAGCATTCGTCTTGTTTACAACTGTATAATTTCCTTCTGCATAGTAGGAACCTCTTTCGGGGTATAACTCGATCTTCAAACGGGCAGAAGTAATGCGTGGCTGGGGGAGATTTTTTAAATGGCCGTAAACTGATACATATTCATTGTACAGCTCCGCATCACTTTTCCCGCCAAGCGAATCTCCGGCATTTTCTTCGAGGTGGATCACATACCCTGCGAAAAGAAATACCATGGAGAGCAAAACAACTGCGATCGCAGGCTTACCCCGGAACCGCGATATCGCCATATGTATTCTCTCTGCCGCAGATTTTGGTATCTGACGGGGAAACACAAACAGAGTAAAACAAAATACAGCCAAACCAAACAGCAGCCAGTATAATTTATAAACGAAGTATGGAAACAGGAAGTCGCCATAGCCCGTCAGGTCTGAATACTTTAGAAAAAAGTATGCACTGGGATCCTGGTTAAACCCGTAAACAGCACTTTCAATTCCCGCCGAAGGCAGATAAGATATACCCAATGCCAGCAGGATCAAAAAGAACAATCCAATGTATGAATTCCTGAAAACAGACTGAACGAACAGGGAGACAAATGACCAAATCACAAACACAATAAGATGAATACCGAAGAGCGCGAATAGATATTGTAGCGGGTCAATACTGTAGAATCCATTGTAAAGCTGAACGCCGATTCCTACTGCCATTATCATAAGCAAAAGCACCGATTGCATCTTAATCAGTGCGAATAAACGGGATAAAAGCAGCACTGAGTCACCGGCGGGAGCTGCTATCAAGAGCTCATTCATGCGGTATGAATCCGCGCGGTTCATCAGCACTCCGGAATACAGGAAAGTGAGAAATATAATGAGAAATGAAATGAACATAACCGGATAACCAAGCATTGCCCAGGTAACAGGAAGTATCTTTGTATCGGTAACCGGATTCACCTGCAAAAGTATAACGGCAGTGAAAATTCCGCCTGCGGCAAGTACACTAATGAATGAGCCGCTTTTCAAAATGTAACGGAAATCAAATTTTGAAAGCAGCCATGCAGATCTTACGCCGCCGGTGAAAGTGAAATCAATAGCCGGTATTGGTATGTTTATTTTTTCAATCCTGCCTGGCAATTTTGCCGCCGCCTCAATTCTGCGGCCGGCCGGCCTCCTGAACTCAAAGGATGTTTCAGAGAACCTGAACTTAAAATAAGTTACGGCGAGTATCAATATAGATATTCCTGCCCAAATCAGCCTGTTAAATAAAACCATATTGTCAAAAGGAACAGGAAACACACTTCGCTCCGAAGGCGAGAGATTCCCGGTCAATACTTCCGCAGCGGCAGCGCCGAGCGGGTCAAGCAGTACTCCCGCGCCAGCCCCAAATAAGTTCAGAGCGGCTTCCCTTAAAAGCAGCAGCAACACAACACTTAAGAATCCTGCATAAATATTTCTTGAAAACAGGACAACGGCAAAAACAATACAGCCAAAAAGAAGAAGGTTTGGCAATAGATAAACAACATATATCTCGAGGTAAACAGCGGCATTAAATGGAAGCACCAGTTTTGGATCAATGCCCGGAAGTATAGCTCCCACAGCAAGACCTGAAACGGCAGCCGCGGAGATCACAAATACAACTCCAAAAGAGCTTATAAGCTTGCCGGTTAGATATTCTGACTTGCTGAAAGGGTATGTATATAGAAGCGAATGAACTCCCGAGCTGAAATCTTTATACACCGAAGCTCCGCAAATGGCGGGCAGCAGAAACAACATGAGCTTAGAGAGGAAATTGATAAAGCCAAGCACGCTGAGAGGTGAATTTGCTGCATTTTGCGATGAAGAACCCTCACCCAATATTCCCGCAGCGCCCGCCATTGTTCCCGCGGCTATCAGAAAGAAAACCGCAGTGTAAACATAGACCTGCGGACTCCTTAACCACTGCTTCAGTTCGAATTTAAGAATGACGTGTATCAATTCAGCCTGCCTTTTTCCTATTGGAATCTTTTCCTAAAACGTAAAAGTACATGTCTTCAAGCCCGGCTTCGGCAGGCAGGAATCCATCACCCGGCGGGATATCCGAATAAATTCTGACATTTACATGGCTATCGCTTTCATATCTGGATGAAAGCACAAAATACCTGCTTTCGGTATCTTCAAGCATCGGGCGCTCTACTATCCGCTGCCAGATCTTTCCGCTCATATTTCGGGCTGCCCGAGCCGGTGTTATATGTTCAAGTATCTTTCCTCCGCTGATGATAGCCATATCATTGCACAGGTCTTTAATATCTTCAACTATATGTGTAGAAAATATAATAATATTAGTGCTTGCAATTTCCCTGAGCACGTTAAGGAACCGGTTTCTTTCCGAGGGGTCAAGCCCGGCAGTGGGTTCATCAACAATTATAAGCCTGGGTGCGGCCAGCAGCAGCTGCGCAATACCGAAACGCCGTTTCATTCCGCCGGAAAATCCCGCAACATATTTATTGCGGTCATCGTACAGGTTTACAGCTTCAAGAGCGTATTTTACGGCTTTTGCCCGCTCGCTTCCCGCCGAAATTCCTTTAAGCGCAGCAAAGTACTCCAGCATATCTGAGGCCGAAATTTTAGGATATACGCCAAACTCCTGCGGCAGGTAGCCAAGTACTTTCCGTAAGCTCATGGGGTCTGCAATTACATCAATGTCATCAAGCATGATCTTACCCTCATCGGGTAACTGGATCGTTGCGATCGTCCTCATAAGCGTTGATTTCCCGGCGCCGTTCGGCCCAAGAAGCCCGAACATACCTTCGCCTATCTCAAGGTTTACTCCATCAAGCGCTTTTACCCCGTTACGGTATGTTCGTGAAAGTCCGGAGATCTTTAGTTTCATATTAACCACCTTTTGTCAAGATGTTCTCGATTTCACCCATACACTTTACAAGCTTAGCGCGGTCCGGCGCGCTGAGAGGGTTTATAAGCCCCAGCACCAGCTTGTTCTGAGCTTCAGTAAGCACTTCGTAAACCTCCCGGCCCTTTGCTGTGAGCTCGATCTGTATCACCCTGGCGTCTTCTTTGCCGGGGGTTTTGGTAATAAGCTTTTTCTGGCTGAACTTTTTCAGAATCCTGCTCAGGTAGCCCCCGTCAATATTCATGTTATCAATTATTTTTTTTGAAGTGCAATATTGAGTGTGCCTGATCTCGAAAAGTATTCTTGCCTCCGGGAGGGTATAGCTGCTGTTTAAGAATTGTCCGTTTAGTACTCCGATAACTCCTGTATAAAAACGGTTAAACGCCCTCATCCGGTGAACTGTTTTTTGTATATCCATTTTGCGCTGATTAAAAATTAAGTTTATCGAATTCTAAATTACCCAAATTAATTGACTTTGTCAAGTAATTTGGATTATAGCGTACAGCAAGAAACGTACATCGTGCAGCGCACAGTACTAAGTGTATAGCAGGAAACGTATAGCACGAAGCGTATGGTGAAAAGTCTTGAAAAATCATTCTTCATTCTCCATCTTGTATGCTGCGGAGGTAACCGCAAAAGAAAACTGAACTGCCAAATGCCCGAAACAAAAGAACAAAGAAAAACCCGCGCCGTAAAAATTCTTGATCTGCTCGAATATGAATATCCCGATGCCGGCTGCCATTTGGATTATGAAGATCCGTTCCAGCTTTTGATATCAACACTTCTGGCCGCGCAGTGTACGGATGAAAGAGTGAACATGGTTATGGTGCCGCTGTACAAGAATTATAAAACTCCTGAAGATTTCCTTAAACTTACACAAGGGGAACTTGAAGATAAGCTGCGCTCGATAAATTTCTACCGGAATAAATCAAAAAGCGTTCTTGCATGCTGCCGCTCGCTTGTTGATGACCACAACAGCCGCGTACCCAATAGTATGAATGAGCTTGTTAAGCTTGCAGGTGTTGGCAGAAAAACCGCGAATGTGGTGCTTGGAAATTGTTTCGGTGAGCCTGCTATTATGACCGATACACACCTGAACCGGGTATCACAAAGATTGGGTTTAACCGATAGCGATAAACCCGAAAAAATTGAAATTGATTTGAAGAAGATCATTCCGGATAACAGGCAGGTGAAGTATTCGCATGAAATCGGACAGCACGGCAGAACGATCTGCAAGGCAAGGAAGCCGCTGTGTGAGGAATGTGTAGTATGTAAGCTGTGCCCAAGCTGCGGAACCTTTGGCAAATAGCAGATACCAAATACCAAATAGCATAAGCCAAATAACAAAAAGAATATACAAAAACCACATAACAAAAAAGTAAAACCTAAACAGCAAATCAGTAAGTATGAGTTGGGTTAGTTTACCGTGTATCCTAAAAGTCTTTTTGCGAATTTTGAGTATTCTATTACAACCTTAATGCCTGGTTTGTATAGTACGGATTCGCTTTCCGTTATTGGAATCCTGCTAAGTCTGTATGGCAATCCCGAAGCTGTAAAATAGTAGAAATTTCTGCCCCTGTATTTCGCATTTCCAGCAGCAGTAATTTGTGTTGTAATACGGATTTTTGTTTTAAACTTAAGATCCCTGTGCAATCCATATAGCATAAAATAAACAGCCCAAAGGAAAACAACCGCAAATACTATAACTATTCCCGAAACAGCAGAGCTGTAGCTCATGATATCAAGCATTGATCTAGTGCCGCTGTACTTGGGCGGAAGAAAGGGAAGAATTACCGAGAGAATTAATACAAAGATACCCGAAATCCGTAGCTCACTTTTGGCTTTGCACATCATGCCTTCTAATTTCGCCAGGTCTTCGAATGTGCAGGGTACTTCTTCTTTTAATACTGCATTATTCATAATTGAAAAGAGCCTGCGGTGCCGGAAAACGGCTTTTGCCGCAGGCCTGAAAATTTTATCCTGTTTACTCCAGATCTATGAAAACTTTAATCCTGTTTTGCTTTATACCTTAGTATCACCATTCCGCCGGAATCAAACAAATACAGCTTGTCACCCGAGATCTGGTAGGCATATACCTTCCGCATCTGCGAGAAGTAAATGGTTTCTTTATCAAGCTCATCGCATGCCATCTCGGTTGCATAAAGTTCTCCGAATGAGATCTTGTTCGAGCTTTTTGTGTACGGTCCGCCGTATGTATTACAGGGCGCTTTCCCGTTTATGCTTTTCTTATCGCTATCCAGCCGTAACGTGACATTTTTACCTGAAGCCGGCACAAACATTTCGCCGTACATTTCGAACAGGACCCATTCCGTACCGGTGAGGGGAGATTTATCTCCGTTGCCGGCTGATGAACTGCAGCCCGAAGCGAATAGACCGAATCCCGCAGCAAACAAAATGAAGAGGCAAACAAAAAGTGACCTGAGAATTTTTTTCATAAATTTTAATTATTTAATATAAACAGCAACCGCTGTTCCCTTGCTTTTCAGGGTTAGATTACCGCCGGAGAGTTTGTAGCTGTCTACTGTTCCGAGCATTGAAAAATAATCTGATTCGTTTAAGTTATCGTCGCACATCATTTTAGTTGAGCCTATCCCGCTGAAAACCAGGGCATCATCAGTTTTGGTATATCCGCCGAAATATTTGTTGCAGACGCCTGTGCCGCTGATCTTTGCCGAAGAACCGTCAAAACTGAGTGTGATGCTGCTGCCGCTTTTTAAAGCAACGGGGCTGCCCTTCAGCGACTCCAGCTTCCATTCAATCCCCTCTATCTTTGCCGACGAGGTTTCTTTTGTGCCCGAGCATCCGGAAATTAAAAAAACAAAAAGTATTATTAAAGCTGCCGGTATTAATTTATTCCTGGTCATGATTGTTTGGTTGTTTATATTCTGAAATGTGAAATAGTTCAGCTATTTCCTGTATATATAAACTCTTGGTATTACTTGCTTCCTTTGGATCTATACTTTGCGATTACTTCTTTTAGCTTCTCAATGCGGTTATCGGGACTCGGATGCGTGCTCATGAATTCCGGCTGGTTTCCGCCGCCGGATGCTTCTTTCAGGATCTTCATTACATCTATCATTGCTTCGGGTTTGTATCCCGCCTCTATCATATACTTCACACCATAGTCATCGGACTCCAGCTCATCTTCCCGGCCGTACTTCATGTTTACCATATTGCCGATGAACCTCGATATCATCCCCGGGTCGCCGGTTGCGATATCAGTAGCCTGTATCAATCCCTGAGTAAGCTCCTGTTTGGCGATATGCTCCGCACTGTGACGGTTAATTACATGCCCTATTTCATGGCCAAGCACGCCGGCAAGCTGGTCTTCGTTTTTCAGCCTGCTTAACAGCGCGTAGGTTATGAATATTTGTCCCCCTGGTAACGCAAAGGCATTCACTGTATTTGCATCTGCAAGCAGGTGAAACTCAAACTTATAGGGCGAGCTGCCCGCTTCGGTTGATTGCACCAGCTTCCCGCCAACTCTATCCACGTAAGCCTGCAGCTTGCTATCCCGGTACTCGCCGCCGAACTCCCGTATCATCTCCGGCGCGCTTTGAATTCCAAGGCGGATCTCCTCATCCACGGTCAGGCTTACACGCTGCTTTTCGCCGGTTACGGGATTCTCGTCACCCTTCATGAAATACGAAACCACCGCGATGAGCGCGATAACAACACCTATTATTAGTCTGCCCTTATAGTTTCCCATTTACTCATCCTGAGCGAAGCGAAGGATCTCATTCACAAACGCCATTAAGTTTAATACAAATAAATTTAGTCAAATATCAAATTACGATTAAATCAAAGCTAAGAGATCCTTCGTTCGCTTTGCTCTCTCAGGATTTGCTTAACTTCCTCCCACTCGCTTTCTATAATACTATAATATGCAGAATGGCGGAAAGTTCCGTCTTCGCGGATCATATGATTCCGAAGAGTGCCTTCATATTTTGCGCCGATCTTTTCCATCGCCCTTTGCGAGCGGAGATTATTGCTATCGGTTTTAAAAAATACTCTTATCAGCCCCAATTCCTCAAAACAGAATCTCAGCAGGAGGAATTTGCATGCGGCGTTGAATCCCGTGCCGTGCAGGTGCGATGCAAGCCATGTTCTGCCTATTTCCAGCGAGCGCGATGCAGGCTGGATATCAAGGAAGCTGGTTGTACCGCATGGCTGCCCTGTGCGGCTATCAATAGTGGTAAACGTAAACTCACGCCCCTGGTTTGCCTCGAGCAGCGAATTGTTAATAAATGATCCAAACTTCTGCTCGCTTTCCATTTTGCGGAAAGTGTAATGTTCCCACAGGCTTTCATCTTTCGCATACTGCCACAGCTCCGCTGTATGTGATTGGTTCAATTCAGCAAGGCGCACATTGGGAGATTCAAACAATCCGTCCCGTAAGCCCTTACGAATCCTTACCCTGATGCTTTCCGCTGTAGTGTACACTAAAATAATTTTATCAAATCTTAAAAGCTTTTGTGCAGGGATCGCACTCAAATCCAAGCTCTGTTCCCAAGCATCTCCACAATCCGTCACGCTTTATATGCACGTAGGCAAGATCGACCGCGTAATTGATATTTTTGCCTTTTGTTGTAACGCCTTCTATATGTATCTGGTAATAATTCGGGTCTTCGGTTCTTTTGTACCTTATGTGCTCAACTTCGACGATCATCTTGGTATCGTTATCACAGCATGCGCACCAAAGCACAACGCGGTCAATTTCATTTTCAGTAAAATAAGCAACCGTTTGTTTGGCCTGCTCCTTTGTTATCCATGCAAGCTGGTCTGCGGTTGAAAGCTTAATAGCAAAAAGTAACACAAATGCGGCAATAATTATTTTCATATAGTTTCCCTAAAATTATCAGAATAATTAAGTAAATATAATAAGATATTTCCTCAGGGTAAGTGTAGAATTGGCTGTAGTATAAGAGATGATATCTATCCTTCTTCGGGCAGTCAAATGAGTGTATATGCCGGGTCAATTAAATTAAGAAGTAAAGGGAACGCTCTTCATTTATTCAACATCATTTATTCCACATCATTTACTTCGAACGGGGCGGAGCTATCCGCATGATAGAGGTCGCGGAAGATGATCTCCATATCTTCGGCTATCTTATCAAGATCTTCATCAGTGGAAGCCGGGTAAACGCGGCTGTAGTTCCCGCCTTCTTCAAGGTGAAAGCCCATTGCGGCAAAACTTGCCTCCAGCCCGATATCTATTGCGGAGTGAAAGTGATGTGAAACTGCCTCGCAATAAAGCCTGCCGGGATCCGAGGCCGCAAGCTGCGTATAATGGCCGGCAATTTCGAAAACAACGGCAGTGCCGTTTTGTATGACTTCCTGAAGCTTTTCTTTTATGATATTCTTGTCAAGATTCATAATGGCATATAGGTAAAATTCAGTAATTCTAACAGGCGGATACGCAAGAATTCGCCGAATGACAGCGCAATATAGTATTTATTCAAACAAAAATGCTTCACGGGTTTTTGTGAGCCGGGAAAATTTAATACAATAACCTCTTTTTATGAAAAACCCCGGCAATCGTAGCCGGGGTAAAGAATTTTATGCAAAGTCTGTAAACATAGGGTTTGTCAGCCTTTCATGCAGATCGCGTTCGTAATACTGCTTCTTGTCCGGTACGTTTTCCATCAGGTAGCCGTAGAATTTTTTATAATACTCCTTAATAGCATGTTTATCTGTGCGCGCTTTCAGCTTTTCATCAAACGCGTATTCTTCTGCAAGCGGGGTAATAACATACCAC
>WBZT01000595.1_pt1 | contig 28827 bp, 26 predicted proteins | sample 5204241 | NCBI WGS metagenome assembly WBZT01 (sample SAMN12344358, study PRJNA552823) | activated sludge metagenome | biome: Activated sludge suspended growth; feature: Nitrification reactor; material: Wastewater; isolation source: activated sludge from nitrification reactor of wastewater... | reverse complement strand
AAATGCAATAAAGCCAAGTAAATACATCAACCCATACCAGTGAACTCCGAAAGAGCCCCAAAGCTTGATAGCAATGGGATCGAATTGCGGGTGTATGAAGATTTCTTGCCCAAGCATGAATAGCGCCTATATTGCGGTAAAATACACATTATAAAGGTTTAACACATACAAGGTTTAATCTATGCCAGTATATCGTTCTCGCACTACTACACATGGCCGCAACATGGCTGGTGCCCGCGCGCTGTGGCGCGCCACAGGGATGAAGGATGAAGATTTTTCTAAACCCATCATCGCTATCGCCAACTCCTTCACCCAATTCGTGCCTGGGCACGTCCATCTACATAACCTAGGACAGCTTGTTGCCAGAGAAATCGAAAAAGCAGGTGGTGTTGCCAAAGAGTTCAATACAATTGCGGTAGACGATGGCATCGCAATGGGACATGGCGGTATGTTGTACAGCTTGCCAAGCCGCGATTTGATTGCTGATTCTGTCGAATATATGGTCAATGCCCACTGTGCCGACGCTTTGGTGTGTATCTCCAATTGCGACAAGATCACGCCCGGCATGCTGATGGCTGCGTTGCGATTAAATATTCCCGTGGTTTTTGTTTCCGGCGGGCCGATGGAAGCTGGAAAAGTGAATTGGAATGGCGAAACCCGCAAATTGGACCTGGTCGATGCGATGGTAGAAGCTGCGGATAGTCATATAAGTGATGCCGAAGTGGCTGAGGTGGAACGTAGTGCATGTCCAACTTGTGGTTCATGCTCTGGCATGTTTACTGCCAATTCCATGAACTGTTTGACAGAAGCCCTGGGCCTGAGCCTGCCGGGAAACGGCTCTACATTGGCGACACACGCTGCACGCAAGCAATTGTTTTTAAAGGCCGGACGCTTAATTGTGGAATTGGCTAAACGTCATTATGAGCAAGACGATTACTCAGTATTGCCACGCAACATTGCCAATTTTAAAGCTTTTGAGAATGCGGTGAGTTTGGATGTGGCTATGGGTGGTAGCACCAACACAGTATTGCATTTGCTGGCCGCGGCGCATGAGGCTGGCCTTGATTTCACTATGAAGGAAATTGACCGTATTTCGCGTAAGGTGCCGTGTTTGAGCAAAGTTGCACCTGCCACCAATAAATTTCATATGGAGGACGTTCACCGCGCTGGCGGTGTGATGGGCATCTTGGCTGAGCTTGACCGTGCTGGAGTCATTAACCGGGATGTGCCTACCGTACACAGCCCTACTATGGGGGCGGCGCTCGATAAGTGGGATATCATGAAAACCACAGACGAAGAAGTGAAGGAGTTTTACCGTGCCGCACCTGGGGGTATTTCAACGACTATTGCGTTTAGCCAAAGTATGCTGTGGCCAGGTTTGGATACCGACCGTCAAAACGGCTGTATCCGTAGCAAGGAGCATGCGTATAGCCAAGATGGTGGATTGGCCGTGTTACACGGCAATATCGCCATGGATGGCTGCATCGTCAAAACCGCAGGTGTGGACGACAGTATTTTGAAATTTACTGGGCGTGCACGCATATTCGAATCACAAGATACTGCAGTTGAAGGAATTCTTGCCGATAATGTCGTAGCAGGCGATGTGGTGGTGATCCGTTATGAAGGCCCCAAAGGCGGTCCAGGAATGCAGGAAATGTTGTACCCAACCAGTTACCTGAAATCGAAAGGGCTGGGTAAAGTGTGCGCTTTGCTGACCGATGGCCGTTTTTCCGGGGGCACATCTGGACTGAGTATCGGCCATGCTTCTCCAGAAGCGGCAGAAGGTGGTGCGATTGGTCTGGTGGAAGAAGGTGATACCATTGAGATCGATATTCCCAACCGTCGTATTCACTTGGCAGTTTCGGTGGAGGAACTTGAACGCCGCCGTGCTGCCATGGAAGCCAAAGGTAAAGATGCCTGGAAACCCTTGAGCCGTGAAAGGTATGTGTCTGCTGCGTTGCGGGCCTATGCCGCTATGGCGACTTCTGCAGCTAAGGGAGCTGTGCGCGACGTGACACAAATTGAACGATAGAGAACATAATGACGACAGAAGCAATTAAAGACACCACAGAACCCGTGACTCATAATGGCCTGAAGCTGCATGCGCATGTCATGCAGACGCAGGACGAAAACGGGTTGCAATATCTCGAGATCAATAACCCACTGGCTACCGGAAAAATTGCCTTGCAAGGGGCACACCTGATGAAATGGCAGCCTAATTTCCTGGCCAATCCCGTGCTCTGGCTTTCCAGTAACGCGCGTTATGTCAAAGGTCGTTCTATTCGCGGAGGTGTGCCGATTTGCTGGCCCTGGTTCGGGGCGCATCCGACAGATAGCACATTCTGTCCGCATGGCTTTGCACGTGTGATTCCATGGCGCGTGATGGATATTGACTCTACGCCTACCGGTGCGACACGCATCATTCTGGAAATGCAGCAAACGCCCGAGGCGCAGCGTCAGTTATCTTATCCATATGTGTTGACTGTTACCATCACCATGGGCAGAAGGTTGCGTATTGAAATGGCGACGACCAACAAAGCGGACCATCCATTTGTCATTGGGGAGGCGTTTCATACCTACTTGAATGTAAGCGATATTGCCAATGTGAAAATCACTGGTATGCAGGATTGTGTCTATGCCGACAAGATCCTTAAATATGAGCGGCAGGTTGAGCATAATGCGTTAACGTTTGACGGTGGCGAGTTTGACCGTGTGTTCATTCATCACAGCAGTGATTGTTTGGTGCACGACACCGGATTCAACCGCATTATCCATGTGGCAAAATCTGGTAGCGATACTACCGTTGTCTGGAGTCCTGGAGGTGAGAAGGCGGCGCAGATGGCGGATATGGGCGGCACGGATGAGTGGCGCAAGACAATCTGTGTGGAAACGACCAATGCACTGGATAACATGGTAGTAATTAACCCAGGCCGGACACATGTCATTAGTGCAGAATATTCTATTGAGACACTTTAAAGTTTTTTTAAATTTTTAAGCAGAAGCTGTCAACGTGGATAAATTTGAAGCGTTTAACCACACATTGAAGAGATGTAATTTGAAGTGGCCTCTTAGAAAGCGTTTTGGTACTTTATGGAAACGCAAATTGCAGGTATGATATATTTTGCAAACAAGGTTGCAACCAAAATAGTTAAGAGTTCAAGGAGATAGCATGAAAGCATTATTGACAGCAGTTGCAGTTGCCGGTGTGTTGATGGCCGGTGTGGCTCAAGCGGAAGATGGTCAGGCGTTGGCACAGAAAAGCGGCTGTTTGGCTTGCCATGGCGTAGACAAGAAAGTATTGGGCCCATCTTACAAAGATGTTGCGGCTAAATACAAAGGCCAGGCTGGTGCAGAGGCCAAATTGGTAGAAAAAGTGAAAAAAGGCGGTAGTGGTGTTTGGGGTCCTATGCCTATGCCAGCTAACAGCCCACAAGTAAAAGACGAAGACATCAAAACAATCGTTAAGTGGATTCTGACACTGTAATTTTTCTTGGAAATTTGAAGTAAAAAGCCCGCGATTGCGGGCTTTTTTGTTTACTACCTCGCAACCGGTTAGTAAGGCGGTTGCTTATTTAATGATTTCAAACAGATACAAGAATACTGCCACAATTGCGACCGGGGCGATACGGTTATTGGTAAAACGCCATGCTTGGTAACCAATGTTGCTTAAATGCAATTCTTCCTGCGAGTGTTTCTTCACCATTACATAGCCGGCAAAGATGGCCATCATTAACCCGCCCAATGGCAGCAGGATGGTGGAAGTTAGTTTGTCGAGCGTTTCGAAGATATTGAGATTGAATAACAGCTTGATGTGGCTCCAGCGGTTGAATGACAAGGCAACGGCCACACCCAGCAGCCATATCACGACACCAATGGCGTAGGTGATTTGCTTGCGTGATAAAGCTTTGTTTTCGGTAAACCAGGCCACGGTGGGCTCAATGAGCGAGATTGCGGATGTCCAGGCGGCGAAGGCAACGAAAATAAAGAACAGAGTGCCAATGAAGTTGCCAAATGGCATGTGTCCGAACGCAATCGGTAGTGTTTTGAAAATCAGCCCGGGGCCAGCTGAGGGTTCCAGTTGATTGGCGAACACCAGTGAATAGATTGCCAAGCCCACCAACAAGCCAAGCGCGGTATCTGCCAAGGCGATGTAGATGGTCGTGCGGGCGATGGAAACCCCGCGCTGCAAATAGGAGCCATAGACCATGACCGCTCCCATCCCCAGGCTGAGCGAGAAGAAGGCGTGTCCAAGGGCAGAAAGCACCGCGACAGGCGTGATTTTGCTGAAATCCGGCGTAAACATAAATTGGCGTGAAGTTTCGAAATCACCCACGGCCATGCTGTAGCCGAGCAGAATCATCAAAATCACGAAAAGTGCCGGAATCAGAATATTGTTGGCGCGCTCCAGGCCAGCGCTGATGCCTCTCGCGACGACGCCAAGCGTCATCAGGCTGAATACGGTATGCCAGAAAATCAATGTGCCGGGGGATGTCAGCATGGCGTCGAATTGCGCAGTGGCTGCATCCGCCGAGATGGCATCAAAGCTGTTTTGCATGGCAAACAGGATATAACTCAGCACCCAGCCGCCGATTACGCTGTAAAAGCCCATAATCAACAGGCCGGTAATCATGCCCATGCCACCCACCCATTTCCAAGCGCTATTCGCGTGTGCCTCATGTGCGAGCAATGCCATCCCGTCCAGCGGGTTTTTCTGTGCACGGCGGCCAAGTAGGATTTCGGTCATCATGAGCGGGATGCCAACAAAGAAAATACAGGCGATAAATACCAGCACAAACGCGCTACCGCCGTTGACGCCTATCATGTAAGGCAATTTCCAGATATTGCCCAAGCCAATGGCGGAGCCTGTGGTGGCCAGCATGAATGTCCAGCGGTTTTTCCAAGCACCGCGGTGTTGTGAAGTTGTCATTTTTTGCGCTCAGAAAAATAACGATCTGTTTCGGATTTGATGATTTTACTTAACAGTAATAGACCAATCAGGTTGGGAATCGCCATCAGGCCGTTAGTCAGGTCGCTGAAGTTCCAGACAAAATCCAGGCTCATGAGAGCGCCTATCATCACTGCGACTGTAAATACGATGCGATAGGGCTTGATAGCGCGCTCGCCGAGCAGGTATTCAATGGCCTTTTCGCCATAGTAGTTCCAGCCGATGAGGGTAGAGTAGGCGAACAGAGCAGTGGCGATGGCTACGATCATATTGCCCGTATACCCCAGAGTTTCTGCCATGCTGGCGCTGGTCAGCAATTCAGGTTTAACACCTTCTGTCCAACTGCTTGCAGTGAGGATAACCAAAGCCGTCATGGTGCAAACGACCAAAGTGTCGATAAAAGTCTGCGTCATACTCACCAAAGCCTGTGTGGCGGGCTCCTTGGTGCGCGCCGCCGCAGCGGCAATGGGCGCAGAGCCCAAGCCGGATTCGTTGGAGAACACGCCACGCGACACGCCCATGCGAATGGCTGCGGCGACGGTTGCACCTAAAAAGCCACCAGTTGCTGCGGCTGGTGTAAAGGCGTATTCAAAAATCAAGGCAAAGGCTTTTGGTACTTTGTCTATATTGAGCCCAATCACAAGCAAACTCGCCGCCACATAGCCAATAATCATGACCGGCACCAACAACGAGGTGAATTTTCCAATAGACTTGATGCCACCCAGAATTACCAAGCCGGTCAGCAACGTGAGCACGATGCCGGTGGTCATGGTGGGGATGTGGAATGTGGATTCCAGTATCTTGGCCGTGGCGTTGGCTTGCGTCATATTGCCGATACCGAAACATGCGCAAGCGGTGAAGATGGCGAACAAGGTGCCCAGCCAGGGCAAGCCCGCACCTTTGCTGATATAGTACATGGGGCCGCCGCGCATGCCGTGTGCGCCATGTTCACGGTATTTGACAGCCAATACCGCCTCGCTATATTTGGTCGCCATGCCTACCAGGCCGGTCATCCACATCCAGAATACCGCGCCTGGCCCGCCTTTGGAAATGGCAGTGGCTACGCCGACAATGTTGCCGATGCCCACGGTGGCGGCAAGGGCGGTCATCAGCGCCGCAAAGTGGCTGATGTCACCATGGTGGCCGTGGTCTTTCTGCAGGATAAGCTTAAAAGCCAAAGGCAGTGCGCGAAACTGTAAGCCCCTTAGCAGGATGGTCAAGTACAAGCCTGTCCCAACGAGCAATATCAACATAGGCGGCCCCCAAACCCAGCCGGATAAGGTGGCGATGACTTGCTCGATAGTGTGTTGCATGGGCTGTCCTAAACAAGATTTAGGACATTATGCGAGATTTAACCAATCTTTTTCAACTAGAAAATCGGTATATAGTTTGGATTCCGCGCTGCTTGCTTCCGGTTTCCAGTCGTAGCGCCATTTCACAATCGGCGGCATGGAAAGCAAGATGGATTCGGTGCGGCCGTTGGATTGCAGGCCGAAAATCGTACCACGGTCAAAGATGAGGTTGAATTCGACATAGCGGCCACGACGATACGCCTGGAAGTCGCGCTCACGCTCGCTGTAGGGCGTGTCCTTACGGCGCTGGACGATAGGCAGGTAAGCGTTGACGAAGGCATCGCCCACGGCTTTCAGCATGGCAAAGCTTTGCTCAAAGCCGAGCTCATGAAAATCATCGAAGAAAATACCGCCAATGCCGCGCGGTTCTTTGCGGTGCTTGAGGTAGAAGTATTCGTCGCACCATTTTTTGAATTTGGGGTATAAATCCGCGCCAAACGGGGCTAAGGCTTGTTTGTTGACACGGTGGAAATGGATGCAATCTTCCTCGTTGCCGTAGTAGGGTGTCAAATCCATACCGCCGCCAAACCACCAGATGTCTTGCTCGTTAGCATTCTGTGCTTTTGCATGAAAGAAACGCACGTTCATATGTACGGTGGGGACATAAGGATTGCGCGGGTGGAACACCAGCGACACGCCCATCGCTTCCCATGGTCTGCCTGCTGCCTCGGGATGTGCGATGCTGGCGGCTGGCGGGAGCTTGTTGCCTAACACGTGTGAAAAGCCGATACCTGCGCGCTCGAACACATTACCTTCTTCCAGCATGCAAGATGTACCGCCACCGCCTTCTGGGCGTTGCCAGCTATCGTGCAGGAAGGTTTTGCCGTCCACCAGTTCTACTGCTTCCACGATACGGGATTGCAAGCTTTGTAAATAATCAAAAACAGGCTTGGTTTGCATGATTCGTTTTAGCCTTTAATGGCGCGGTAGCCAATGTCTTTGCGGTATTGTGCGCCATCAAAATGGATTTGTTCGGCGATTTTGTAAGCTTGTTGTTGGGCGAATTTCACGGTTTCGCCTAGTGCGGTTACGCATAGCACACGACCACCACTGGTGATGACTTTGCCGTCTTTCAATGTGGTGCCCGCGTGGAATACATATGCATCCTGCAAATCTTTTGGCAGTCCTGTGATCTCGTCGCCTAGTTTGGGAGACTCGGGATAATTGGCGCTTGCCATGACTATGCCTAGCGCAAAACGACGATCCCATTCTGTTTCGGCTTGATTGAGGGTGCCGTTAATGGCATGTTCGGCCAATGTCACCAAATCGCTTTTCAATCGCATCATGATAGGTTGTGTTTCCGGGTCACCCATACGGCAATTGAATTCCAGTGTTTTCACCGAACCATCTTTGCCTATCATCAGGCCAGCATAAAGAAAGCCGGTGTATGGGATACCATCCTTGGCCATGCCTTCCACGGTTGGACGGATGATCTCGCGCAGTACTTTGGCATGCATTTCAGGTGTTACTACGGGGGCGGGTGAATATGCGCCCATGCCCCCGGTGTTTGGTCCCTGGTCGGCATCCAGCAGGCGTTTATGATCCTGGCTGGTGGCTAGCGGCAAAATGTTTTTGCCATCTACCATGACCATGAAGCTGGCTTCTTCGCCTTCGAGGAATTCTTCAATTACTACCCGTGCGCCCGCTGCGCCGAGCTTGTTGTCCGCCAGCATCATATCAATCGCTTGATGCGCTTCGTCATCGGTCATCGCAACGACTACGCCTTTGCCCGCAGCCAAACCATCAGCCTTGATCACGATGGGCGCGCCGTTGGCGTTGATGTAGTCATGCGCCTTAGCGGCATCGGTAAAGGTCTCATACTTTGCAGTCGGGATATTGTGGCGCACCATGAACGCTTTGGCGAAATCCTTGCTGGATTCCAGTTGCGCGGCGGCTTGGGTGGGGCCGAATATTTTCAGTCCGGCTGCGCGGAAAGCATCCACTACGCCTTGTGACAATGGCGCTTCCGGACCGACGATGGTCAGGTGAATTTGCTCTTTCTGGGCGAATTCCACCAGTGCGTCTACTTTGGTGATGGGGACATTCATCATGTCCGGGTTTAGTGCTGTGCCCGCATTGCCAGGTGCTACGTAAACGCGGCTGACTTCCTTGTTTTGAGCGACTTTCCAGGCAAGGGCATGTTCGCGGCCGCCGGAGCCGATTACGAGTATTTTCATATGGTTAATGCCTAAAATGTCTGATTCCTGTGAACACCATCGCCAGTTCATGCTCGTCTGCGGCTGCAATCACTTCTTCGTCACGCATACTGCCGCCAGGCTGAATCACGCAAACTGCACCGGCTTCGGCCAATACATCCACGCCGTCGCGGAACGGGAAGAAAGCATCGGACGCGACCACGGAGTTTTGCAGGCTCAGGCCCGCGTTTTGTGCCTTGATGGCGGCGATTTTCGTGCTATCCACGCGGCTCATCTGCCCGGCGCCGACGCCTAGTGTCATGCCGTCGCCACAGAATATGATGGCGTTGGATTTGACGTATTGCGCCACGCGCCAGGCGAACAGCATATCGGCCAGCTGTGATGGGCTCGGTTGTTTCTTGGTGACGACTTTCAAGTCTTTTTCGCTAATCACATGGTTGTCGGCAGTTTGTAGCAAGAGGCCAGAGCCGATGCGCTTACTATCCATGTAATTGCGGCCTTGCTCCCAAGCGGTGCTGCCACCTTTAGGTAAGTCAATCTTGAGTACACGGACATTGGCTTTTGCCTGGAAAATCGCCAAAGCTTCAGCCGTGTAATCCGGCGCGATCAGTACTTCGACAAACTGCTTGGATACGGCTTCGGCGGCAGCGCCATCCAGGATGCAATTGAAGGCGATGATGCCGCCAAAGGCAGAAGTCGGGTCTGTTTTGAATGCTTTGGAATAAGTCTCCAGCGCGTCCTTACCCAGCGCTACGCCGCATGGGTTGGCGTGTTTGACGATGACGCAAGCTGTGCTGTCGAAAGATTTTACCGCTTCCCAGGCAGCATCGGCATCAGCAATGTTGTTGTAGCTTAGCTCTTTGCCTTGCAACTGTTGTGCGGTGACCAGGCTGCCGGGCGCAGGGCAGAGATCGCGATACAAGGCGGCTTGCTGGTGCGAGTTTTCGCCATAACGCAGGTCTTGTACTTTGATAAAGTTGCTGTTGACTTGGCCGGGGAATTGGTTGCATGTGGGGTTGCCGCTCTGTGCGCTTTTAAAGTCAATTGCGGACAAATAGTTGCTGATCGCCGCATCATACTGCGCGATACGGTTGAACGCGGCAACGGACAGTTTGAAGCGCGTTGCCTTGGAAAGTGCACCACTATTGGCTTGCAGCTCGGCCAATATGGCCTCGTATTGGCTTGCATCCGTTAAAACAGCCACATCGCTCCAGTTCTTGGCAGCAGAGCGCACCATTGCCGGCCCGCCGATGTCGATGTTCTCAATCGCGTCTTCCAGCGTGCAATCGGGTTTGCTGACGGTCGCTTCAAACGGGTACAGATTCACAGCCAGCAAATCGATATTTGGGATGTTTTGCGCCTGCATTGCTGCTACATGTTCCGGCAAGTCACGTCTGCCCAGCAAGCCGCCATGTACTTTGGGGTGCAGCGTCTTGACGCGGCCGTCCAGCATCTCCGGGAAGCCGGTATAGTCACTGACTTCGATAACGGGAATGTTGTTGTCGCGGAACAGTTTGGCAGTGCCACCTGTGGACAGGATTTCCACGCCCAAGCCAACCAGCGTTTTGGCGAAATCCACGATACCGTTTTTGTCAGAAACACTAATGAGTGCACGTTTGATAGTAGCCATATTGAGTCGTTTTAAGAGGGAGTTGATTAGTCGAGATTGTATTGCGCCATCTTCTTGCGCAAGGTATTGCGATTGATGCCCAGGATCTCCGCCGCTTTGCTCTGATTGCCGCCCACTTTGTCGAGGATGTACTCAATCATGGGTTTTTCGACGCAGCCCAGCACCATATCGTAGATGGCATGAGGCTTTTCCCCGTCCAGATGCTCGAAATATTCATCGAGCGCAGTTTTGACACATTCTGCCAGCCTGTTCGCCATGATTTACGCTGCCAGCTCTTCTGGCTCGTTATCGTCTTCTGCATACACCAAACGGTTGTTGTCGGCTTTCAGTGCCGCAAAAAAGTCGTTGATGGCCTCTAGTTGCAGTTCGATGGTTTGCAGGGTGTTCATGTTGTGGCGGAAATGCGCGGAGTTTTTCAGTCCTTTGGTGTACCAGGAGATATGTTTGCGCGCTACGCGCATGCCGGTCAGATCGCCATAAAACATATATAAATCATGCAGATGTTCCAGCATCACCTGGTGGATTTCATCCACGGTGGGCGGTAGCATATGCGTACCAGTGTCCAGATAATGCTGTATTTCACGGAATATCCATGGCCTGCCTTGTGCTGCGCGGCCTATCATGACCGCGTCGGCTTGGGTGTGCTCAAGCACAAATTTGGCTTTTTCCGGCGTGGTGATATCACCGTTGGCAATCAACGGGATATTAATGGCTTGTTTGACTTCGGCAATGGTGTCATATTCGGCTTCGCCGTTGTAAAGGCATGCGCGGGTGCGGCCATGCATGGCCAGCGCCTGGACACCAATGTCTTCCGCCATCTTGGCGATTTGCACCGCGTTACGGTTCTGTTTGTCCCAGCCGGTGCGAATCTTCAGCGTTACTGGCACATCCACGGCGCTCACCACCGCTTTCAGAATCTGCGCCACCAGCGGCTCGTCCTTCAGCAGTGCGGAGCCTGCCATCACGTTGCATATCTTTTTGGCCGGGCAACCCATGTTGATATCAATGATCTGCGCGCCGTTGTCCACATTATGCTTGGCCGCTTCCGCCATCATTTTTGGGTCGGCACCGGCAATCTGCACGGAAATCGGGTCTGGCTCGCCTGCGTGGTTGGCGCGGCGTTTGGTTTTCTCGCTGCCATACAGCAGCGAGTTGGAAGTCACCATTTCGCTCACGGCCAAGCCTGCGCCCATCTTCTTGCAGAGGATGCGGAAAGGCCGGTCAGTCACACCCGCCATGGGGGCGACAACCAGGTTATTCTTCAACTTGTATGGGCCAATTTGCATGTTTTTACGCAGCACTGATTTCTTACCGGGAAAGGCTGCCTATTTTATACGCAATTGCGGTTTGCTGGAACCAAAAAATACGTATTTTGCGCTTACAATGCCGCATTGTTAAAAGGATTGGATATGTCCCAAGTCTCCACACGGCAAATCGCGTTTGCCAGTTTTATCGGCACCGCGATTGAATTCTACGATTTTTACATTTACGCCATGGCTGCGGCCTTGGTCATCGGCCAGATTTTCTTTCCCGCCAGCGATGCGGCGGCGCAATCGCTGAACGCTTTTTTGACCTTTGGCATCGCATTTATCGCACGCCCGGTTGGCGCACTGCTGTTTGGGCATTTTGGCGATAAATTTGGCCGCAAAACGACACTGGCAGCTTCGCTGCTGGTGATGGGCGTATGCACGCTGCTGATAGGCCTGCTACCGGGCTACGACACGCTGGGGTGGTTGGCGCCAGTTGCCCTGTGTATCTTGCGCTTCGGCCAAGGTATCGGCTTGGGTGGTGAGTGGGGAGGGGCTGCTTTGCTGGCTACCGAATACGCGCCGCCTGGCAAGCGCGGCTGGTTCGGCATGTTTCCGCAGTTGGGGCCTTCCATCGGCTTTTTGCTGGCGACCTTGAGCTATCTCGCGCTCAGCCTGTTTCTGAGCGAAGCGCAATTCAATGCATGGGGCTGGCGTATCCCGTTCATTGCTAGCGCTGCGCTGGTGATGGTGGGTCTGTATGTGCGCTTCAAACTGGCGGAAACACCCGCGTTTACGGCGGCACAGCAAAAACACGAATTACATGCCATGCCGCTGAAAGCCTTATTCCGTGCGCATCTTGGGCGGGTGGTACTGGGCGCGATGGCGATGGTAGTTTGCTACAACCTGTTCTACACCGCTACGGTGTTCTGTCTGAGTTACGGCACCAAGGAACTGGGCATTCCGCGTGTGGAGTTTCTGCAATTGCTATGCGTCGCCGTGCTGTTCATGACGCTGGCAACGCCAATATCGGCGAGGTTGAGCGACCGATTCGGGCGCAGGCCGGTGTTAATGTTCAGCAGCGTTCTGGCAGTGCTGGCCGGGTTCGCGCTTGCACCTTTGATGCAGGGTGGCATGATGGCGATTCTGGTGTTTCTCGCGCTGGCCTTGTTTCTGATGGGTGCTAGCTTTGCGCCGATGGGCGCGTTTTTGCCGGAGCAGTTTCCGGTGGCGTTGCGTTACAGCGGTGCCGGTTTGGCGTATCAATTGGGCGGCATTTTGGGGGCTTCGCTTGCCCCCTATATCTCGCAATTGCTGGTGGTTAGGGGCGGTTTGGCTTGGGTGGGGGCGTATATGTCGGCGATGGCATTTGTCAGCTTTCTCGCTGTCTTGTCTATGCCGGAGACAAGACAATCAGGGCCTGGTTAATTCTTCCAGTTTCCCTAGCCACGCAATCGCCTGTTCCCTTGTCTCGCCGCACATCTCGGCGCTGGGCTGCAGGCTGGCGCAGAAAGCCGGGCGTTCGGGCTTGCCAAAAATCATGCAGCGGTTTGCGTCATCCAGTTGAATGCAGCGTGTTCCCGCAGGTTTGCCATTGGGCATGCCAGGGATGGGGCTGTTGATGCTGGGTGCGATACAGCAGGCGCCACAGTTTGTTCTGCATTCCATCGTTAAATTTTCATTGTCGAAACGATTGCCCAGAAAGCCGCATCCTGATTGGCTTGCAGGGCAGCGGTTTGCATAATGAACGCGCGCGTGAGCATTAAGTTTCCGCCCACGGATACCCCAACGCGCTGACGCCTGCTTTCAAATCCTGCATGGCTTTTTGCACCTGAGCGCTCTCGCCTTTCATGCCCACTTCGGTGGTGCGGCGCTGATTGGTGCGTGGCAGGCTGAACAGCTTGAGCGCTGGGTAATTGGCCAGCATGGTGTTCATCAAATCAATCAGGTCGCTTTCGCCAGCCTCGGTGATGATGATGGAGTCTTCCAGATAATCCTGTGTGTGGAACAGGTGTTTGTAATACGTTTCTAGCACCCACTCCACCATCGGGTGCGCCATTTCGGGAAAGCCGGGCACAAAATAATGTTCGTTGATGCTGAAGCCTGCCACACGGTTGACGGGGTTGGGAATTAATGCGCAGCCTTGGGGGAAATCCGCCATGATCAGCCGCTTCGAGTTGCCGTCCTTGCCATAGCGGGCTTCGATCTCCATCACTGCGCCCGGATGGCGCTCGATGGATACTCCGGCCGCATCGGCCGCGCACTGGCGGGTGTAATCGTCCGGCGTGGCGCCAATGCCGCCAAAGCTGAACACCACATCACCGCGCGCCATGCTGGCCTTGAGCGATGCGGTGATTTGCGCCGGGATGTCGCCCATGTAATTGGCCCAGCTCAGCTGCAGGCCGCGCGTGTTCAGCAGTTCGATGACTTTGGTCAGGTGTGCGTCTTTGCGCTTGCCCGAAAGTATCTCGTCGCCAATGATGTAAATGCCGAAGGTTTTCATGCCAAGTGTTTCGTTAGATTGTATGAACGTTATTTTGCGGCGTATTGCCTATTAAATCCAGCACGCCATCAGCGGGGTTTCTGCAAGGACATGTTAAAATGGTAATGAAAGCTGACCAGACAGTCGCTGCTCGGTAACGAGGAGAGGAAAGTCCGGGCTGCATAGAGCAGGATGACGGCTAACGGCCGTACGCCGTGAGGCGAGGAATAGGGCCACAGAGACGAGTCGGTGCGACCAACGAGCTTGCGAGTTCGCGTCGCAACGGGTGAAACGCGGTAACCTCCATCCGCAGCAAGACCAAATAGGCTGGCATTGGCGTGGCTCGCGCCGCCAGCGGGTAGGTTGCTTGAGCGTATTGGCAACGATGCGCCTAGATGAATGACTGTCGCTGCCGTAAGGCGGAACAGAACCCGGCTTATCGGTCAGCTTTCTCTCAAAATCCCATCAAAGCAATTCAATCAGATAAAAGTTATTGGTAACATTTCACTTTCAGTACAAATTGCAACGCATTGATTATTAAGGATATTGTTTTTGTGTTAAAAATGCGCTAAGTCTTTGTCTTATAAAGAAAAAATTCGTAAAAAGTGCTTGCAATGCGCTTTTTTTTTATCTATAGTGCAATTTAGTGGGGGAAAGTGGAGTTTTGTGGAGAATGTCTCGCTAAGCTAAGGGGGTGGGGCATTCTCTGCTTTTAATCCGCAAAATCAAAAACAGGGATGGGTAACAATTACAAATGTTCAGGGGTGCGACAAATTTAAGCATGGATGCAAAGGGCAGGCTGGCTGTGCCTGCCAAGCATCGTGATGCATTGCTGGCAGAGTCTGCCGGCAATGTGGTGCTGACTGCGCATCCGCATGGTTGTTTGCTCTTATATCCCCAGCCGGCCTGGGAGCCGATACAGGCTAAGTTGATGGCTTTATCTAGTTTTGATAAACAGTCTTCCGCTTTTCAGCGTTTGTTGGTGGGTTATGCCGAAGATATAGTGCTGGACGCCACAGGGCGTTTGCTGGTTTCATCCGCGCTACGCGTGTTTGCAGGTTTTGAAAAAGAGGTGATGCTGGTCGGGCAGGGTAGTCACTTCGAGTTATGGAACATCGAAGCCTGGCGCAAACAATTGGACAATGTGATGCGTGAAGACGAAATCGTCATGCCCGCAGAATTAGAGGGCTTTTCGCTATGATGATGGGCGCAACTTCTGCGCCCCCAGCAGCACCAGTGTCATTGTCAGCAAAATCCGAAGTCGAAAGTCCTAGTCTCATGTCGCATCTTACCGTGTTGTTATCCGAAGCTGTGGATGCGCTCAACATCAAGCCTGAAGGTACGTACATCGACTGTACTTTTGGCCGTGGCGGACACAGCAGGAAGATTCTCGAGAAACTCAATCGGCAAGGCCGTTTGTACGCGATAGACCGCGATATGGCGGCTATCGAGGCGGCACAGCAAATTCAAGATGCGCGTTTCCATGTGCGGCATTTGCATTTCTCCGAGATTGAACGGCTTGCTGCCAGCGAAGGTTTGGCTGGGGTGGATGGCATCCTGTTGGATTTGGGTATTTCATCTCCGCAGATAGATGAGGCTGAGCGGGGTTTCAGTTTTCGATTTGATGGCCCGCTGGACATGCGGATGGATCAAACATGCGGCAAAACAGCAGCCATGCTGTTGGCCGATATTTCAGAGCAACAACTCAGGGGGGTTATAAAAGATTATGGTGAAGAACGGTTTGCTAAGCAGGTTGCAAGGGCGATTATTAAAGAGCGCGATAACGGGCGCCCCATCACCACTACAGGACAGCTTGCCCAGGTCGTGGCAGGTGCAATCCCAAAGGCCGAGCCGGGGCAGAACCCTGCCACGCGCACCTTTCAGGCTTTACGGATTTACCTCAATCAGGAGCTTGAAGAGCTATCGCTAGTGTTGCCTAAGTGTGCGGATATGCTGGCGGCTGGAGGGCGTCTGGTGGTGATCAGTTTTCATTCGCTGGAAGATCGTATGGTCAAGCGTTTCATTCAATCGCAAGAGGATCGCGATACTTTGCCATCGCGTCTGCCGGTTAAGGCAAAGGATCTGCCGCAGCCGAGATTGGTTGCGGTGGGTCGTGCCATCAGGCCCGGTGCGGCTGAGGTGAAGGCAAATCCGCGGGCGCGTAGCGCAGTAATGCGCGTTGCGGAAAGGACAGCCGTACTATGATGCGCCTGAACCTGATTTTGTTCTTGGTGTTGATCGCGGTCGGTCTTGGGTTGATTACCTCGCAACATAAGGCGCGTAAGCTGTACTTTGAGCTGGAACAGCAACAGCAGTTGGCCAAGCGTCTGGAAACGGCTTATGAGCAGTTGCAGTTGGAGCAGAGCACTTGGGCCATGCACTCCCGGGTTGAAGAGATGGCTAGTAAGAAACTGCGTATGCAGGTGCCAGACGCCAAGCGTATCCAAGTGATTTCTGTGGAAGAGGCGGTGCGCTAATGGTATACAAAATCGCCCAGCATCATCTCGTCAAATTGCCTGCCTGGCGTCGCCGCCTACTGCTGATGTTTGTGCTGACGGGTTTTGCGGCCTTGTTGGTGCGAGGAGTGTATCTGCAAAGCTTGCATAAGGATTTCCTGCAGCGCAAGGGCGATGCGCGCTATAGCCGTACGCTGGTATTGCAGGCGCATCGCGGCAAAATCACCGACCGCAATGGTGAGTTGCTGGCGATTAGCAGTCCGGTGGAGTCGGTATGGGTCAGCCCTCCGGATATTGAGTTGAATGCGCACAACAAGAAGGAATTGGCCAAGCTGCTGCAAATGAAAACCACGGAAATCGATAAAAAAGTGGCTAATACCGAGCGCGAATTTGTTTACCTCAAACGGCGTATTTCACCTGCATTGGCAGGCAAGGTAATGAGCCTGGAGATCCCAGGCGTGTTTCTGCAGCGTGAATACAAGCGTTTTTATCCCGCAGGTGATGTGGCTGCACACATTGTCGGGTTCACCGGAATTGATGACAACGGTCAGGAAGGCCTTGAACTGGCCAAGAATAATTATTTGTCCGGCAAGGCTGGCAGTCGCCGCGTTATTAAGGACCGTCAAGGCCGCATCGTCGAAGACCTGGAAGCGGTCAAAGTGCCGCAGGATGGTCAGGATATTGTGTTGAGTATTGATCGCCGTATCCAGTATTTGGCTTTTCGTGAGCTCAGCAAGGCGGTAGAGCAATACAAGGCCAAGGCGGGCGCAGCGGTTGTGCTGGATGCGAAAACCGGCGAGGTGCTGGCGATGACCAATATTCCAACCTATAACCCGAACAACCCAGTCAATATCAAGGGCAAAACGCGTAATCGCTGCATCACTGATATCTACGAGCCTGGTTCGACCATGAAGCCGGTAGCGGTTTCTGCAGCCATGGAGTTTGGGGGCTATCAACCGGCAACCAAGATAGATACTGGTGGCGGCACACTCTCACTGGGCCCTGCCACTATTCATGATGCGCATCCGCATGGTTTGATTTCGGTAGCGCAAGTCATCCAGTATTCATCGAATGTGGGTGCTTCCAAAATGGCACTTAGCCTGAAAAAGGAAGAGCTGTGGAGTACCTTCAACCAGCTTGGGTTCGGTGCATCGACACACATCGGCTTTCCGGGTGAGGTTTCCGGCAAGGTGCGACCATACAAGACCTGGCGGCCAATTGAGCAGGCGACCATGTCCTATGGGCATGGCATCAGTGTGACTTTGTTGCAAATGGCGCGTGCTTACACTGTGTTTGCTAACGAGGGCGAGTTGAAGCCGGTGTCGCTGGTCAAGCTGAAAGAGCCGCCAGTCGGGCATCAGGTATTTTCCACTCAAGTGGCGAACGACATGAAAGACATGCTGGAGCTGGTGGTGCAACCGGGGGGTACGGCCATTCGGGCGCAAGTGGCTGGGTATCGTGTCGCTGGCAAAACTGGTACCGCACACAAGCTAGGGCCACACGGTTATGAGGCAGATAAATACGTCGGTTCGTTCGTCGGGCTGGCGCCAGCATCCAATCCCCGCCTGATTATGGCAGTTATGATTGATGAGCCGACGACGGGTGAGTATTACGGTGGCACCATCGCGGCGCCGGTGTTCAGTGCCGTCATGTCGGACGCTTTGCGTATGTTGGCGGTACCACAGGACGCGGCAAACGAGAATGTAGTGATTCCGCCTTCTGTGGCCGAAGATGTCAAGGAGGTTATGTGAGCCGAATTGCGCTGAATGTAGTGCCAACCAGCATTACTGCCGACAGCCGTCAGGTGCGTTCGGGCAGCTTGTTTCTGGCTTATCCCGGTGAGAAAACCGACGGTCGCCGTTATATTGCGGATGCGATTCAGAACGGCGCGGCGGCAGTGCTGTGGGAGTCTGAGGGATTCAGCTGGCCGTCGGACTGGCAGATTGAAAATATGCCGGTGGAGAATTTGCGTATACAGGCTGGTTATCTCGCAGACAAATTCTATCAACAACCATCACACAAGCTTTGGATGGTGGGCGTAACCGGTACTAACGGCAAGACTTCTATCTCACAATGGGTGGCGCAAACGCTGACGTATCTGGGACGCAAGACTGCTGTAATCGGCACAATAGGCAACGGATTTGTCGAGGCGCTCAGCGCTACGCAAAACACCACACCGGGTGCAATTTCCTTGCACGGGCTGCTGGCGGATTATCTGCAGCTGGGCGCGCAAGCTGCAGCAATGGAGGTGTCGTCGCATGGGTTGGATCAAGGGCGTTTGAACGGAGTGCATTTTGATGTCGCCGTGTTGAGCAATCTGACGCGCGATCATCTGGATTATCACGGCACCATGGAAGCCTATGCCGCTGCCAAACGCAAGTTATTCGAGATGGATGGCCTGAAGGCTGCCGTGGTTAATGTGGATGACGATTTCGGTCGGGATTTGCTTAGGGCATTGCAAGGCAGGCCACTAAGGGTCATGACGTATGGCATCCATACCGGTGATGTGCGTGCCAGCCATATACATCTGCGTTCGAATCATCTGTCGTTCAAAGTGCATACGCCAGCGGGTGAGGCAGAAATCCTGGCAAATGTGGTGGGACAGTTTAATGTCTATAACGTGCTGGCTGTACTGGCTACCTTGCTGCTGTCAGAAGTCAAGCTGGCGGATGCCGTGGAGGCAATTGCACATATCAAGTCAGCCGCCGGGCGCATGGAACAACTGGGGGGCGGAGATCAGCCTCTAGTGGTGGTGGATTATGCGCATACGCCGGATGCATTGGAGAATGTGCTAAAAGCCTTACGCCCGCAAACCAGAGGCAAGCTGGTATGCGTGTTTGGCTGTGGCGGCGACCGTGATCCCGGTAAGCGCACACTAATGGGCAAGGTAGTGAGCGATCTGGCCGATGCGGCAGTGGTGACTTCCGACAATCCGCGCAGCGAAGAGCCGGAAGCGATTATCGAACAAGTGCTGGAAGGCATGCATGGCAGTTATGCCATTGAGCCGGATCGCGCCAAAGCTATTGCTGTTGCCATTGGTACGGCCAAGGCTGGCGATACGGTGTTGCTGGCGGGTAAAGGTCATGAAACCTATCAGGAGATTGGCGGAAAAAAAGTCTATTTCAGTGATGTGGAGCGGGCCAAAGCTGCGTTGAAGCGCATGCAGGGGGTGGCCGTATGATGCATTTGTCCGAGCTGGCGAATGTCACCCACGGCCAGTTGCGTGGGTCGGATGTATTGTTTACATCGGTAGGCACGGATAGCCGCAATATCGCAAAAGGTCAGCTCTTCGTGGCAATCAAGGGTGAGAAGTTTGATGGCAACGTTTTTGCTGCCGATGCCGTGAAACAAGGCGCAGCAGCGGCTTTGGTGAGCGATGCAGCGGTGAGCGGCATTCCTAATGTGTTGGTGCCAAATACGCGTCAGGCGCTGGGCGAATTGGCACGCCACTGGCGCGCCGCGCACGCGCTTAAACTGGTGGCGGTGACCGGCAGCAACGGCAAAACGACGGTTAAGGAAATGATCGCCGCGATTTTGCGTGCAGAAGGCGACAATGTGCTGGCCACGCGCGGCAATTTGAATAACGACATCGGCATGCCGCTGACACTGCTGAATTTAAACGAAAGACATCGCTATGCAGTCATCGAGATGGGCATGAACCACGAAGGCGAGATTCGCTACCTGACCAACATCGCTCGTCCGGATGTGGCGCTGGTGAATAACGCCGGTACTGCGCATATTGGCGAGTTGGGCTCGCGCGAGGCGATTGCACGCGCCAAGGGCGAAATCTATGAAGGACTGAGCAATCAGGGTGTCGCCATCATCAATGCCGATGACGACTTTGCCGATTATTGGCGTAGTTTGAACCAGGGCAGGCAGGTGCTGACTTTCGGCATGCAAAAACCGGCGGACATCAGTGTGAAAACCGCTGCCCTGCAAGCCAATCAGGACGCGGCTTCCAGGTCGATGGTTTTGATGACGCCACAAGGCGAAATCGCCGTGGAGTTGCACATGCCGGGCGAGCATAACGTGCGCAACGCGCTGGCGGCGACAGCTGCGGCGCTGGCGTTGGGTGTGCCGTTAACGGCGATCCAGCATGGTTTGAACAGCTTTAGCGGTGTGCAAAGCCGTTTGGCATGCTTCAAAGGCTTGCATGGCGCGCTAGTGATTGATGATACCTACAACGCTAACCCGGATTCGATGAAAGCTGCGCTGGATGTGCTTTCCAGTCGTGTAGGCAGAAAGGTTTTTGTGATGGGGGACATGGGCGAGCTAGGGGTGGATAGTCCCAAAATGCATGCCGAAATTGGTGCGTATGCTAAACAGAATGGTATCGATCAAATGCTGTGCTTGGGTGAGAACACCGTGCATGCTGCGCAGGCGTTTGGCGCGGGCGCAACGCATTTTACATTACTGCAAGCCCTGCTGGATGAGCTTTCTGGCTTGATGCGGGAGGGAATGACGGTGCTGGTAAAAGGCTCGCGCTTCATGCAGATGGAACGCGTGGTACGGGCGATTGTGAACGAAGATGATTCAATGAAGATGATAGGGAGTGCACATTAAATGTTGCTAGAACTCGCAAGGTGGTTGGCGCACGATATTCGTGGATTCCGTGTATTTGATTACATTACATTGCGCGCGGTGCTGGCAAGCATGACGGCACTGCTTATCTCTTTCATGGTGGGGCCAAGCATGATACGCAAGCTGACCGAGTATAAGGTTGGTCAGGCGGTGCGTGATGACGGGCCGAAAACGCATTTGATTAAAGCCGGTACGCCAACGATGGGGGGCGCACTTATTTTGGTGGCGATAGGTATTTCTACCTTGCTGTGGGCGGATTTGAGTAACCGCTTTGTATGGGTGGTGATGGTGATTACGCTAGGATTTGGCGCCATCGGCTGGGTGGATGACTATCGCAAAGTCGTTTACAAAAATCCGAAAGGTTTGTCGGCCAAAGCCAAATATTTCTGGCAAAGCGTCATCGGCCTGGCTTCGGCAATCTTCCTATATAAAACCGCACAAAGTCCAATTGAGACGACTTTGATATTGCCGTTCTTCAAGCACGCCGTATTGCCGCTGGGCATGGTGTCGTTTGTGGTGTTGACCTATTTTGTCATCGTGGGCAGTAGCAATGCGGTGAACCTGACCGATGGCTTGGACGGTTTGGCGATTATGCCCACGGTGCTGGTGAGTGCGGCACTGGCAGTGTTTGCCTACGTGGCTGGGCACTTGTATTTCTCCAAATATCTGGGGGTTCCCTACGTGGCTGGTGCGGGTGAACTTACCGTGTTCTGTGCCGCCATGGCGGGCGCGGGGCTGGGTTTTTTGTGGTTCAACGCGTATCCGGCAGAAGTATTCATGGGCGATGTAGGCGCGCTGGCGTTGGGCGGCGCGCTGGGGGCGGTGGCGGTGATTGTGCGGCAAGAGATCGTCCTGTTCATCATGGGTGGCGTGTTTGTGATTGAAACGCTTTCGGTGGCTGCGCAGGTGGGTTATTTCAAATACACGAAAAGGAAGTATGGCGAAGGGCGGCGTATTTTCCTGATGGCGCCGCTGCATCACCACTATGAACAGAAAGGTTGGAAAGAGACGCAAGTGGTGGTGCGGTTTTGGATTATCACGATGATGCTCGTGTTGATTGGCTTGGCAAGTTTGAAGATTCGATAAATGGCAATCGCGCTAAAAGACAAGAACGTATTGGTGCTGGGGCTGGGCGAGACCGGTCTCTCAGCCTTGCGCTGGCTGCGCAAGCAGGGCGCACGCTTGTCCGTAGCCGATTCGCGCGATACGCCGCCTAACCTGGGGGCACTCAAAGCCGAGATGCCGGAAATAACCATCTTCACCGGCGCATTCAAGCCGGAGACTTTCAAAGGTCAGGAAATCATCGCCATCAGCCCCGGAGTAGATGCCAGAGAAGCCAATATACAAGCGGCGATTCAGGCAGGTGTTCCCGTGTTGGGCGATGTGGAATTATTCGCACAATATCGCGACCCGCGAGCAAAAGTAATTGCGATTACCGGTGCGAATGGCAAGACGACAGTGACGACCTTGGTCGGCGAAATGTGCAAAGCAGCTGGCTTGAAAACCATCGTCGCAGGCAATATCGGTTTGCCGGTGCTGGACGCACTTGAGATGCCAGCACCAGATGTGTATGTGCTGGAGCTTTCCAGTTTTCAATTGGAGACCACCCATAGTTTGGTGATTGATGCTGCAACCATGCTGAACCTGACAGAAGATCATTTGGACCGGCACGAGGATATGACCGCGTATGCGGCAGCCAAAGCGCATATTTTCTATCACGCCAAGCATCAGGTGCTCAATCGTGATGACGCGTGGAGCATGGTCATGGCACGTCCCAGAGTGCCATGCAGCACGTTTGGTCAAAGCGAAGAGGATTATGGCCTGCTGCAGGAAGGTGATGAGATTTGGCTGGCAGCAAATGGCCAGAAGCTGATGAATGTGGCCGACTTGAAAATAAAAGGCACACACAATGCCATGAATGCGCTGGCTGCACTTGCGCTTTGCCGTGCAATAGGTCTGGATTTCGCTCCCCTGCTAGCCGCGCTGTATAGTTTCAAAGGCTTGCCGCATCGCGTGGAATGGGTGGCACGTATTGATGATGTGGATTATTTCGACGATTCCAAAGGCACCAATGTGGGAGCGACTTGCGCTGCACTAGCTGGTTTGCCGCAGAAGGTAGTGTTGCTGGCAGGCGGCGATGGTAAGGGACAGGATTTTGCGCCGCTGGCTGTGCCGGTCAAGGAGAACGCACGCGCCGTAGTGCTTTATGGGCGCGATGCCAATTTGATTGAAACTGCGCTGCTAAAAACAGATGTGCCGCTGTATCGCGCTGCGGATATGGCGGAAGCCGTTGCTATTGCCAGGCGTGTTGCCCAAAGCGGCGATGCTGTGTTGTTATCACCTGCCTGTGCTAGTTTTGATATGTTCCGCAACTATGAACATCGTGCACAGGTGTTTGTGGGTGCGGTAAAAGCATTGGAGGTGGCCACATGCTAGCGCCTGTGATGACCAGTCGTGAGAATATGAATGCACCGAGCTACGACCAAATGCTGCTCTGGGTTACCTTGATTCTGCTGGGGCTGGGATTGGTGATGGTGTATTCAGCCAGTATTGCCATCGCTGAGGCGGATAAGGCAACAGGCCATCAGTCTACCTATTATCTGATTCGTCAGGCCATTTACGTCGCGATGGGGGTAGTTGCCGCGTTTGTGACGTTCCATATTCCCGTAGTGTGGTGGCAGAAAATGGCACCTTATCTGTTCCTGATGGGTCTGGTATTGCTGGTGCTGGTGCTGGTGCCAGGGGTCGGTCGCAATGTCAATGGCAGCCAGCGCTGGCTGCCGCTCGGGGTGGTCAATTTGCAGCCTTCGGAATTTGTGAAGTTGTTTGCCGCGATATATGTGGCGGATTATGCCGTGCGTAAATCTGCTCAGATGGATAGCATCGTGAAAGGCTTTCTGCCTATGGTGGCTGTGATGGTGCTGGTTGGCTTCCTGCTGTTGCGCGAGCCGGATTTTGGTGCGTTTGCGGTAATTGCCGCCATTTCCATTTCCATCCTGTGGCTGGGCGGCATCAACGCCAAAATATTTGCTGCGCTATTGGCATTGCTGCCCGTGGCTATTTATTTGCTGATCTGGAGCTCGCCTTATCGGCTACAGCGCGTGATCGGTTTTCTCGATCCCTGGGCCGACCCTTACGGCAAAGGTTATCAGCTTTCCCATGCGCTAATTGCTTTCGGTCGTGGCGAATGGCTAGGTGTGGGTTTGGGGGCGAGCGTGGAAAAGTTGCTGTACTTGCCGGAAGCACACACTGATTTTCTGCTAGCAGTGATTGCCGAGGAGCTAGGGTTTGTGGGGGTGCTGACCGTACTGGCATTGTTTGTCTGGATTGTGATTCGCGCATTTGGTATTGGCAAGGACTCGGTTGCCAACGAGCGTTATTTCGCGGCTCTGCTGGCACAGGGAATTGGTGTATGGATAGGCGTGCAGGGCATCATTAATATCGGTGTGAACATGGGAGTGTTGCCGACAAAAGGGTTAACTTTACCACTGCTTTCCTTCGGCGGCAGCGGCATTCTGGCTAACTGCATTGCAATGGCTGTATTGCTTAGAGTTGATTATGAGAATCGTCGTTTGCAGAAAGGGCTGCCCGCATGATGTTCTCTAGCCCGGTGACACAGCACGGCGTTTACACTCTGATGGTGATGGCGGGGGGCACAGGCGGCCATATCTATCCGGCAATGGCCGTGGCCGACGCGCTGAAAGTAAAGGGGTGGCGCATTGTTTGGCTGGTAACGGAAAGCGGCATGGAAAACCGCTTGATTGAAGGCAAAGGTTACCAGAAAGCCATGATTAGCATGCGCGGTGTGCGCGGCAAAGGTTTGCTGGGCTGGTTGTTGTTACCTATCAAATTGGCAAAGGCATTCTGGCAATGTCTGAAGGCGATTCGCCAGTACAAGCCGGACGTTTTATTGGGTATGGGTGGCTTTGCGGCATTCCCGGGCGGGGTGATGGGTAAATTGGCAGGAAAACCACTGGTGATACACGAGCAGAATTCAATCGCCGGCTTGACCAATAAGACATTGAGCTTGCTGACAAACCGCGTGCTGACGGGTTTCCCGCAAGTATTGGCACCCAGAGGCAAACAGGTGGGCAATCCCGTGCGTGCGGTGTTTCATCACTTGCCACAGCCTAAAGAGCGATATGCCAGCCATCAAGGAGCTTTGCGTGTATTGGTAGTGGGCGGCAGTCTGGGCGCCGCGGCTTTGAATAATGTGTTGCCTAAAGCGCTGACATTGTTGCCTGTGGATGTACGTCCGAAGATCATTCATCAGGCAGGCGAGAAACATATTGAAGAATTGCGGGCGAATTATCGTGCAGCCGGTGTGGAGGTGGAAGCGCGCGCTTTCATCCATGATATGGCCGAGGTGTACCAATGGGCAGATGTGGTGATTTGTCGTGCAGGTGCACTGACAGTGGCCGAGATCGCGTGTGTCGGGGTGGCAAGTGTGCTGGTGCCTTTCCCATATGCGGTGGATGACCACCAGACGACTAATGCGAAATTTCTGGCGGATGCCGGTGCAGCGGTGTTGATTCAGCAAACAGCGTTGACAGTGGAAAAGGCGGCGGAGGTTTTGCGCAACTTAAGTCGGGATAAATGTCTGGAAATGGCACAAAAGGCGCGTGCTTTGGCTAAGCCAGAGGCGACAGAGGCAGTGGCGAATATTTGCATGGAGTGTGCTCTTTTAGGGGCATAACGTATGAAACATAAAGTCAAACATATACATTTTGTCGGTATCGGCGGCGCCGGGATGAGCGGCATCGCGGAAGTGTTGCTGAATCTCGATTTTGCCGTGAGCGGCTCAGACTTGGCCAGCAACGCTGTAACCAAGCGCCTGCAGGGTTTTGGAGCGACCGTATATCAAGGTCATGCGACCGATAACTTGAAAGATGCCGACGTAGTGGTTGTTTCTAGTGCAGTGAACGAACAGAACCCGGAAGTGGCCGCTGCCCGCGCTAAGAAGATCCCGGTGGTGCCGCGCGCCATGATGCTGGCAGAACTGATGCGCTTCCGTCAGGGCATTGCGGTGGCTGGCACACATGGTAAGACCACGACGACTAGCCTGATTGCCAGCATCTTGGCCGAGGCTGGCATGGACCCGACCTTCGTGATTGGCGGCAAGCTAGAAGCGGCCAGCGCCAATGCTCGATTGGGCACGGGTGAGTTCATTGTGGCAGAAGCGGATGAATCGGATGCATCTTTCCTGCACCTGAGTCCGATTATTGCGGTAGTGACCAATATTGACCAGGATCATATGGATACTTACGACCACGATTTTGAGAAGCTGAAATCGGCGTTTGTCGAGTTTTTGCAATGCCTGCCTTTTTACGGTATGGCCGTGCTATGTCTGGATGATCCAAACGTGCGTGCGATCTTGCCGCGAATCACCAAGCCGATGATGACATATGGCGTGAGTGAGGATGCTAGCGTGCGTGCCAGCAATATCCGCGCCGATAACGGCAAGATGCACTTTACTGCAACACGCGTCAACGGGACCACAACGAGCTTTGATGTGACCGTGAACTTGCCCGGCCACCATTACGTGCTTAACGCGCTGGCGGCAATTGCCGTGGCGAGCGAATTGAATGTGCCGGACGCTGCGATTGTAAAAGCCTTGAAAGAGTTCAAGGGCGTTGGGCGCCGTTTCGAGCGCTATGGCGAAGTGCCGGCCAAAGGTGGCGGCCACTTTACACTGGTCGATGATTACGGTCACCACCCGGTGGAGATGCAAGCCGTGATTGCTGCAGCACGCGATGCTTTCCCCGGTCGCCGTCTAGTACTTGCTTTTCAGCCACATCGTTATACCCGGACTCGCGATTGTTTCGAGGATTTTGTTCGTGTGCTTTCTACTGTAGATGTGGCATTGCTGACCGAAGTCTATTCCGCGGGTGAAGCGCCGATTGTGGCTGCAGATACGCGCAGCTTGATCCGGGCGATCCGCGTGCTGAATCAAGTGGAGCCGGTATTTGTGGAATCGACAGACGTATTGCCGACCGCTATTTTGAATATCGCCAAAGGCGGCGATGTCGTGGTCGTGATGGGAGCAGGCAGTATTGGCCATGTGGCGGCACGCACCAGAGAGATGGCAAATCAAGGGAACGTTTAAAGTCATGACAGAGATGATTACCACTCAATCGCAGTTGCTTAGGGACGAGCCGATGGCACGTTATACCAGCTGGCGCGTGGGTGGCAAGGCCGACCGTTTGTTCATTGCCGAGAATCTGCCTGAACTACAAGCGCTTTTGCGGACGCTGGCGTATGACGAACCTGTCTACTTCGTTGGGCTAGGCAGTAACCTGCTGGTACGTGACGGTGGTATCCGCGGTACCGTAGTGGTGATGCATCAGGCGCTAAGCGATTTGCGCATGGATGGCAAGTATGTATATGCAGAAGCCGGGGTGACTAGTGCCAAACTGGCGCGCTTCAGTGCTTCACAGGGTTTCCAAGGGGCAGAGTTCATGGCGGGGATTCCAGGAACGGTAGGTGGTGCCTTGGCCATGAACGCTGGCTGTTACGGTGGAGTTACCTGGAACATTGTGCATCAGGTGCTGATGATTAACCGCACAGGAGAAACAATTGTTCGCAATGCATCAGAGTTCGTTCCTAGTTACCGACATGTGGAAATGCCGGCAGCTGATGAGTGGTTCTTAGCGGCATGGTTTGCCTTGGAACGTGGTGTCGCGGAGGTATCACTGCGCAAGATTAAAGATTTGCTTGCGACACGTCTGGCCAGCCAACCGCTGAATATGCCGAGCGCCGGCAGCACGTTCCGCAATCCGCAGGGTGATTTTGCGGCACGGCTGATTGAGGCAAGCGGCCTGAAAGGCTATCAGATCGGCGGCGCACAAGTGTCGCCTAAACATGCCAATTTCATTGTCAACTTGGGCAATGCAACCTCGCTGGATATTGAGTTGTTGATACGCCACATCAAGGAAGTGGTATTGGAAAAGCAGGGCGTAGCCTTGCAGCAAGAGGTCAAGATAGTAGGTGAGTATGCGGCGTGATCAAGAAAAGTTTGGCAAGGTAGGCGTGTTGTTCGGCGGCAGTTCCGACGAACGCGAGGTTTCAATCAAGAGTGGCTCTGCCGTCCTGGCTGCTTTGCTCAGGCAGGGTGTGGATGCACATGCTTTTGATCCGGCCAAGCAAGACTTGAGTGGCCTAAAGGCATTTGATCGGGTGATGATCAATTTGCATGGCCGTGGTGGCGAGGATGGCACGATTCAGGGCGTGCTGGAACTGATGAACATCCCCTATACCGGCAGCGGCGTGATGGCGAGTAGCCTGGGGATGGATAAATGGCGTACCAAGCTGCTGTGGCGCGCAACAGGCGTAGTGACGCCAGATTTCATGCTAGTGGATAGCAGCAGTAATTTTGCGGCAATCGAGCAGGCGCTGGGTCTGCCGCTATTCGTGAAACCTGCCAATGAAGGTTCCAGTATCGGTATCAGCAAGGTGAAAGAGAAAGATGGTCTGGAAGCCGCGTATTTGTTGGCTGCCAAGGCAGATCCCTTGGTGATTGCCGAGCGCTTTGTTGGCGGCGGCGAGTATACCGTCGGCATCTTGGGTGGCAGAGCGCTGCCGATTGTGCGCATTGTGCCCAAGAACGAATTTTACGATTATGAGGCGAAATATCTGCGCGATGACACGGAATACCTGTGTCCGTGCGGCCTGAGTGCGGAAAAGGAAGCGCAGATACAAGCGGAAGCGTTGCAGGCCTTCCGTACGGTAGGCGGTCGCGGTTGGGGACGTGTGGACTTTTTGATGGACGAAGCCGGGCAACATTACTTCCTGGAGGTGAACACTTCGCCCGGTATGACGGATCACAGCCTGGTGCCGATGGCCGCCAAAGCGGCTGGTTTAAGCTTCGATGACCTGGTGCTGGAAATTTTGAGTATGACTTTGGAGCAAAAATAAGTGTGGGATAAACCTGCATTGTTGAACTGGACCGCGAACTTGCTCTACGCGCTGAGCGTGGTGC
>WBZT01000588.1_pt1 | contig 28906 bp, 12 predicted proteins | sample 5204241 | NCBI WGS metagenome assembly WBZT01 (sample SAMN12344358, study PRJNA552823) | activated sludge metagenome | biome: Activated sludge suspended growth; feature: Nitrification reactor; material: Wastewater; isolation source: activated sludge from nitrification reactor of wastewater... | reverse complement strand
TGGACTCGATGGTGGTACGTCTGATTCAATCTATCTGAAAGAAACAGCAATAAAAAATGTAGTGGTCATTGCAAATTATAAATCGAAACGTTTCGGTGAACAGGTACCTGAATTCACAGCTACTGTTACTGTAAATGGCAGTTCACTGGCCGAAGCAGGACTCACTTTGTCAGATCTTGGTCTCGATAATAATATTTCTTTCTCGAGCCCGGTAACCAGCACCAGCAATGTGGGTTATTACTTTATCTCCCCTTCATCCAATGTTACAAATCTGTCGCTCCCTGCATCTCAGGCGCTTCAGGCTTTATACAACTATCAGTTCGTTGATAGTATCATTGAAGTAACGAAAATGCCGCTGGTGATTACACCGAATGATACGACGATTACCTATGGTGATCGTATTGATGCGGTGGGCTTTACTTATTCGTATCCCGATTCGCTGATTACAACTACTGAAAAAGTGATGTTCTTCAATAATCTGAAGTCTTCGCATGAGGAAGATCTGGCGTCTGAAATAGCTTTGGTTGATGCCAGAGCGCTGGTAAATGGCCGTGCGTTGGTGAATTCAGATATAGAACACCTGAGCTGTATGGCCAGCGCAAGAGCATTGGTGAATGCAAGAGCGTTGGTGAATGCACGGGCGCTGGTAAATGGATCCTATACGATTGATACCGCTAAAGTAGTGGATGTGGCTCCGGCTTCCGTATTTAATTTCCAGGAGAATCCGGATACTGCAGTGCTGGTGAATGCCAGAGCGTTGGTGAATGGACGTGCACTGGTAAATGCCAGAGCATTGGTCAATGGTCGCGCTCTTGTTAACGGCCGTGCGCTTGTGAATGCAAGGGCCCTGGTGAATGGCCGTGCGCTTGTGAATGGGGAAACCGTCAGTGATTCTTCCAGTGAGGATGATATGATTGTGATTATTGACGAGGATGATGTGAATGCTCCGGAGGGTGATTCTCTTACTTTCAATTCGATTAACATGATAACCGGAATTGAAGTCGGAGTTCATTCTATTGTTCCGGGTGCTTTATTGTCAGAGAATTTTGATGTAAGTTATGAACTTGGTTCATTAACGATTTTGCCGGCTCCGCTGGTGGTATCTGCCAGGGATACCTCTATCCCTTGCAACGGAATTACGCCGGCATTTACAGCTGACTTTTCCGGTTACCGCTATTATGATGCGGATAGTAATCTCGTACAGGGTGGCCCTGTTTATACCATCCTGGATTCTAACGGAGTGGTGGTGAATGCACCGGTCATTCCATCCGGTAATTATACTATTGTGCCTTCTGGTGTGCAGATGGTGCAGCCGTCTAATTATACGGTAAGCTACGAAAATGGTGATCTCACATCCGGAGCTTCCGGTGTTGTTCCTGCTCCCGGAGTTATAAGCAGTTCCGGTGCGCTCGTTGGTTGCCGGAGTGGTGTATATGGAATAGTAACATTAAGTGTTGACCCTGTTGTTGGAGCAACTTCGTATGTCTGGACGGTGCCTTCCGGTTGCACTATTGTTTCCGGACAAGGAACAACATCCATTCAGATGAGCTGGACCAATCTGGCCATTCAGGCGGGTGTGGTTGGACAAGTATGTGTGAATGCTATTTCCGGTTGTTCTGTCAGCCAGAGTTCGTGCAGGTCTGTTGATTTGCAGGTGGCAGCTCCGGTAACACCTCCTTCGATCTCGGGTCCCGGAAAAGTTTGTCCGGGTGATGTTATAACTTATTCCATTGCACATGTTGCACGGGCTTCATCCTATACCTGGACGCTCCCGGCCGGAATGAGTTTTGTTTCAGGTGCAGGTTCAAATATTATTACCGTCCAGGTGAGCGGAGGTTATGCAGGTGGCACCATGAGTGTGATTGCGTCCAATGGCTGCGGAACAAGTCTGGCACGCACAAAAGCCATGTCGCTGAATCTGCCTGCAACACCTGCTTCAGTTACCGGAAGTATAAACGGACTCTGCAACAGCAACAATGTTATGTATGTTGTTTCGGATGTGGTAAATGCTACAGGTTATAACTGGACAGTTAGTAATGGTACAGTTAATTTCGGGCAAGGAACAAACAGCATCTCGGCATCGTTTGGTACATTCACTACATCAAGTGTGGTGGTCCGTGCGGTAAATGCCTGCGGGGTGAGTTCGCCACGTACAATTACTGTCACCGGCGCTCCGGGACAAGCAGCTCCGATAAATTATTCTTCCCTTAATGTATGTACCAATACAACCAGCGACTTCAGTGTACCGACCGTCGGTGGTGCGAGCGTATATACATGGACGTTAGGTGGTGGCGGATTTATATCTTCCGGACAGGGCTCTAAAACAATCACTGTTCAATGGCTGGGTACACCGATCAATAATCTCTCGGTGCAGGTTTATACAACCAATGCCTGCGGAACCAGTCCTGTAAGAGGCCGTAACGGAATTAACCTGTCAAATTGTTCGAAGGAAGAGCTTGGTGGACCGTTTGCCAATCTCCTGATATTCCCGAATCCTGCGAATGGTCAGGTTACTGTTCAGTTTGAAGCAAGTGATGCCAGCGAATATAACTTACGGATTACAGATGCCATCGGCCGTGTGATGTATGCGAAACAAGGCGTCTCAATGCAGGGATTGAATATGGAGCAGATCAATATTGAACATCTGGCTACCGGTATTTATCATCTGCAGATGGAAACTGAAGGTCAGCGCAGGCAGATGATACTGATGGTTGACTAAATGCAATGACTAAATTACGAGGCCCCGGCAACTGGTTTGTCGGGGCCTCTTTTATTTCTACGGATTTGTGTTTTGTCTTAAGGTTTCCAGCTTTGAATAGCCCTGTCATCTCCCGCAGTAAGCAAGGTCCCGTTTTTCATCCACAAAAGTGTATTAACAGAATTGATATGACCTTTACCGTCATTTCCGGCCAGTCGTTCTATGACTTCCATGCTGCTGTAATTCCAGATTTTTACTGTTTTGTCACGACTGGCTGTTGCGAAATATTTACCGGTTGGATCAAAGCCAATCTCATAGATGGCATAATTATGGGCCGGAATACTGTATAGCTGTTTACGCGTTGACGTTTCGTACACATGTAAATGAGCATCTCTCGACCCGGTGAGGAACTGATTTCCATCGGGTGAGAAGCAGATACAATTGACGGAGAAACCCGGCTGGTGTGCCTGAAAGCGGGATACGGGCTCCCAGCTGATCGTGTCCAGTTCCACAATGCTGCCATCACCACAGGCGGCCAAAATGAAAGGCAGGGTAGGATGGAAGGAAATGGTGCGCAGCTTGTTTTCAGTCAGACGAGATCGCTTCAATACACTAAAATCATCAGACCGCAGGATGTTCAGTAAGCCATCTCCTCCTGTGGTGCAGATAAATTTATGGTCGGGCGAACCCATGATCGAAAATACAGGCGATTCATGTAATTGCAGCAAGCGCAACTCTTTCTCTTCAATCAGATCAATCACATGCACGCCACCTTTTCCGGTCCCCGCCAGTAGCTTACCGGAGTAGGGAGTCAGATGAAGAGCATACACCGCGTCGCCGGCACGGGCAACGATTTCACCATCCGGATTGTCATCTAATTGCCAACGGGCTATGATGCGGTCTCCTCCGCCTGAAATGAAACCGCCGTGCAGGTCGTCACAAAGTGCATAGATGGCGCCCTGATGGCCGGTATAGCGATGGTTTAAAAATAGTTTCACCCTGCAAAGGTAGTGGTTAGAATTTGTTTTATACCTTCAGTAGATAGTCTTGGTAGTTATTTGCTTTGAAATGCATTAAGTCTAACCTTTTAATTATTTATAAATATGAAAAAGTACTTCACGCTTATGCTGTCCTGCTTGTTTGCTTCGTTAAAGCTGGTAGCGCAATGTCCGGCAACCACGGCACAGATGGATCTCCAGATCAATAACGTGAGAGCTCGAATTCTCAATGGAGGAGATTTATGGTGGGATCCTCTTACACAAGCCAATTATTATACAGTTCCGATAACCGGCACCAATAATGCTATCTACGCAGGAGGGGTCTGGTTCGGCGGTATGGATGCCGGAGGTCAGGTTTATACAGCTGCTCAGACGTATCGTCAAAACGGTGCCAATGATTTTTGGGCAGGTCCGATATCAAAAAATCCCGGGACAGGAGCCTTGAGTGTCACACCGGCAACCTGTAATGCATATGATCGCTTCTATCACATTTCAAGAGCCGATGTTCAGTTCTTTCTAAATACCGGTATTTCTACTCCGGATATTCAGGCATGGCCGGGAAACGGTAACGTTGCAGCTGGCGAGATGCTCAACCTTGCTCCTTATTTTGATGCCAATAACGATGGAATATATACTGCGTCAAGCGGTGACTATCCGTATTTCAATTTCTCAAACACGTATCCTACAGGACCGGGCGGACAGCAGATCTGTGACGATTATCTTTTTGGAGATGATGTGATCTGGTGGGTTTTCAATGATATTGGTAATGTAAAAACGGGAACCAATAGTGCACCCATCGGACTGGAAATACGTGCCATGGCGTATGCCTATTCACAGCCTGGAAATGTTCTGGATAATACAACATTCTATCGCTATCAGATTATCAATAGAAGTTCCACTACCTACTTCGATTTTCATACCGGCATGTGGGTGGATCCTGATCTGGGAAATGCAGCCGACGACTATGTTGGTTGTGATGTTGGTCGTTCTCTCGGTTATGCATACAATGGCGATGCAGACGACGATGGAGGGTATGGATTGTTTCCGCCAGCCATTGGCGTGGATTTATTGAGAGGCCCACTGGCGGATGCCGGAGATTTAATTGATAATGATGGTGACGGTTCCGTTGATGAACCCGGAGAACAATGTTTGATGGGTACGTTTTTATATTATGAGAATAGTAACAGCATTCCTACCGGAAATCCTTCCGGCAATGTTGGTTATTACAATTACCTGAGGGGAATCTGGCTTGATAACTTTCCTGTAACGTATGGCGGAGATGGCCGGGGTAATGGTCCCGGAGCAACATCAACTCCAACTACCTATATGTTCCCTGATAACACGAATCCCGCGTTTACCACTCCCTGGACAATGTCCAGTGGTGGATTACCCGTTGGAGATATGCGTTTTATCAATGCTACCGGTTCATTCACCATGCAGCCGGGAGAGGTGAATTATTGTGCTTACGGTGTTGTCTATGCCCGCAGTAATACTCCATCTACCATGCCTTCGGTGATTGAATTGCAAAATGCATCAGATATCGTACAGGCGTTTTTTGATAATTGTTTCACAACAACTGCACTGCCTGACCTGGATCTGATTTCTGATCTTAATATCGGGCCGAATCCGTTTGTTCAGTCGGTTTCGTTGAATGCATCCGGGTTGAGCGCAGGGGAATACACATTGAAAGTGTACGATTCCGGTGCTCATTTGGTCGAAACTATTCAATTTAATGGTCGCTCATCCGTCATCAACGTAGGAAAGAACTGGTCGAAAGGCGTGTATTATCTGATGCTGGAGGGTGAAAAATACCACGGCTCAGGAAAGGTGGTCAAGTGGTGATCATCGGTTTCGTTTTTACTCGCTGAGAATATATAGCTTTGGGCCATCTTTCCGGTATAAGGAATAGATTGGTCTATGCGCCCTGAACTGAAGTCGATTCTGAAGAGTTTCCTGCCCGGATTATTGCTGATTGCTGTGCTGACGGCAGTTCGGTACTACGAGACCGTTACCCATCTGCATCTTACCCATCTGGGACTCTTCCCCAGGTCGGTGGAACACCTGGGAGGTATGCTGACCTTTCCTTTTATTCACCGCGACAATGAGCATTTGTTTTCGAATGCAGTTCCATTGTTTATCCTTTCAGCTATGCTCTTTTATTTTTACCGCGAAGTTTCCTGGAAAGTACTACTGCTCACCTGGCTGCTCAGCGGATTCTGGCTTTGGCTCGGCGGACGTCCTCCGGCTCATATCGGCGCCAGCGGCATTGTCTATGGTCTCGCTTCTTTTATTTTCTTCAGCGGTGTGTGGAGAAGAGAGCGAAGGATGATGGCCGTGAGTCTGACCGTTGTTTTTCTCTATGGAGGAATGGTATGGGGACTCTTTCCGTTTTTTAAAGATGTAAGCTGGGAAGGGCATTTGTTTGGAGGATTATCAGGGTTGCTGTTGTCGTGGGTATATAGAAAAGAAGGTCCACAGCGGACTGTATATGATTGGGAAAATGATCCGGAAGAGGATGTGGAGAATCATACAGATATCCACCCGGAACATTCGGGATTGCAGGAGGATATTTCAATTCATGAGCAGGAAATTCCTATGGAACAACAGCCATCGCCAACCGGACCGCTTTTCAATATGGAGCCACAACGGATACAGTTCGATTATATTGAGAAGAAATCAGACGAGGAATCGCCTAAGCGCCCGGAATAGAAAACAGGATTTTTCTATTTTTGCTGAATGAATAAAATTGAGCACATCGGCATTGCAGTCAAATCACTTGAAACGTCAAACGAGCTTTTCCGTAAACTCTTTGGCGTTCCTCATTATAAAGTGGAAGGTGTAGAATCGGAAGGTGTCATGACCTCCTTTTTTCAGGTAGGACCGAACAAAATCGAATTGTTGGAAGCAACGAACCCGGAGTCGCCGATAGCAAAATTTATTGAGAAGAAAGGAGAAGGGATTCACCACATTGCTTTTGATGTAGAAGATATTCATGCAGAGATGAAACGACTCGAAGCGGAAGGATTTACCCTGCTCAACAAAGAACCTAAGAAAGGCGCCGATAATAAACTCATCTGTTTTTTACACCCGAAAGGAACCAATGGTGTATTGATTGAGTTATGTCAGGAGATGAAATAGTCGGAATGATTATATGATTATATGATTATAGTTGTTTCTTAAAGCAACAAGCCGGCATACCTCTCCTCCAGCTTTTCTCCCTGCTCCACTCTTAATAGTTCGGCATTAAGTCCGGTTTTCAAGGCTCCTTCCACGTGCTGCGGACTATCGTCTATAAACAATGTTTTAGTTCTGTCCAGTCCGTTTTCTTTCAATACATACTCGAAAATTTCCGCGTCCGGTTTCCGCATGCCCAAACTACAGCTGTAATAATGTTTCTCAAAAATCGATTCAAACATTCCTTTCCCGAACACCTGATCATTCATTGCGGTGAAGGCTTCCACATGGATGTGGTTGGTATTGCTCAAAAGGAAAATCCGGTGTCGTTTAGCTACTGCACGAAGAAAATCCAGCCGGTGTAGTGGAATGTCGAGTAACATGGCATTCCAGGCTGTATCAACCTGAAGGTCGGTGATGTGGGCAGGCAGATACTGTTTCAAGGTTGCCCTGAAACTGGTATCTTTCATAGTGCCTTTTTCAAAATCGTCAAACAGGCTGGACTGTTTGGCTTTCGAGTAGATCTCGTTGAAATTCGTCAGGCCGAGGTCGATAAATGCTTGCGCCGTACGGTTATAATCCAGATTGATGATCACCCCGCCCAGATCGAAGATGATGCTCTCGTATTGTTTCATAGATTGCAAAAATAGGGAATGATAAATACCGCAAGGTCAAGGATCCTGAACCTTTGAAATCCCGCGAGTTTTGTTTCCTGTTTTCAGCCTGAAGCATTGTGACCTGAAGCCTTGCAGCTTGCCGCCCTGCGGCTTGCCGCCCTGCAGCTTGCCGCCCTGCAGCTTGCAGCCCTGCAGCATTGTAGCCCTGAAGCCTGTAGCTCTGCGGCTGGCAGCACCTGACCAACGTTCATGGGCTTCATGAGATTTGTCAGTTTCCGGCTGAAGAGTGAAAGGTATTTTTATTCTCCCAAATAAGACTGCAAAAATGGAAACACCGGTTGTTCAACCTGAGAAAGTGAAGACGGAGCCTGCAAAAGGTCCCCGTTATGAGATCATGGACGGCAATGAAGCTGCCGCCTATGTGGCCTATCGGACTAATGAAATTTGTGCTATTTATCCCATTACGCCATCATCCTCAATGGGTGAGTGGTCGGATGAATGGAGTGCTAACGGACTGAAGAATATTTACGGAACTGTTCCTACGGTTATCGAAATGCAAAGTGAGGCCGGTGCTGCCGGTGCATTGCATGGTTCGTTGCAGGGAGGCGCATTATCCACTACGTTTACCTGTTCACAGGGGTTATTGCTGATGATCCCGAATATGTTCAAGATAGCAGGTGAGTTGACACCTGCTGTTTTCCAGATCGCTGCACGTGCCCTCGCCACACATGCTTTGTCCATCTTCGGTGACCATTCAGATGTGATGGCCGTACGTTCTACCGGATTTTCGATGTTGTTCGGAACTTGTCCGCAGGAAGCTATGGATATGGCTCTGATCGCTCAGGCTTCTACTCTCAAAGCGAGAGTGCCGTTCATGAATATTTTCGATGGTTTTCGTACTTCGCATGAGTTGAACAAAGTGGAGCTGGTACCCGACGAGGTAATGCTGGCGCTGATTGATGCGGAAGATGTAAAAGCACATCGTAACCGCGCACTCAATCCTGAGAACCCCTTCATTCGCGGAACAGCGCAGAATCCTGATGTGTTCTTTCAGGGACGCGAAGCTTCAAACCCGTTTTATGCAAAAGTTCCTTCCATCGTTCAGGAGAAAATGGATCAGTTTGCTCAACTAACGGGAAGGAAGTACCGCTTGTTTGAGTATTATGGAGCTGCAGATGCAGAAGACGTAGTGATCATCATGGGTTCCGGCGCAGGTGCAGTTAAGGAAACGGTAGATTATCTCAATAAAAATAACCGAAAAACAGGTGTGCTGAACGTGCGGCTATTTCGTCCTTTTGCGATGGAGCTGTTTGTGAAAGCACTGCCCTCTACTGTAAAACGTATTGCTGTGCTCGATCGCTGCAAGGAAAGCGGCAGTATCGGCGAGCCACTTTATGTGGATGTGTGTACCGCTCTCCGTGAAGTATGGGAGGGTCAGCAGCCGAAAGTAATCGGCGGACGATATGGCCTGGCTTCGAAGGAGTTTAATCCGGGAATGGTGAAGACGGTGTTCGATGAATTAGTGAAAGATCAGCCGAAACGCCATTTTACCATCGGTATTCACGATGATGTGAGCCATACAAGTCTGGAATGGGATGAGCAGTTCAATATTGAGCAGCAGCATCGCTTCCGCGGACTCTTCTACGGACTTGGCGCCGATGGTACAGTAAGTGCGAACAAGAACTCGATTAAAATCATTGGAGAGAATACGAATCAGTTTGTGCAGGGGTACTTTGTTTATGACAGTAAGAAGTCAGGCTCGCTCACCGTATCGCATCTTCGTTTCGGCGATAACCCGATCCGTTCAACCTATCTGGTGCAATCGGCGAATTTTGTGGCCTGCCATCATTTTTCCTATCTCACCAAGTACGATGTGCTGAAGTTTGCGGAGAAAGGCGCTACGTTCCTCCTGAACTCTCCGTATGAACCTGAGGAGATATGGGATCGCCTGCCGGATACGATTCAAAAGGAAATCATCCATAAACAACTTCGTTTTTATATTGTAAATGCAACACGCGTTGCCCGCGAAACGGGGATGGGTTCGCGCATCAATACGATTCTGCAGAGTTGTTTCTTCGCTATTTCGCAGGTGGTTCCGCGTGAAGAGGCCATTCGGCATATCAAAAATGCGATTTATAAAACCTATTCGAAGAAGGGTGAAGCCGCAGTGCAGAAAAACTATTTCGCCGTGGATCAGTCGCTGCATCATCTGCATGAAATTGATTACAGTAGCAAGATAGTCGGATCTCTGAAACCTGAACCGCTTATTTCAGGTGATGCGCCTGAGTTTGTGCAGAGTGTCATCGGTAAAATTATTTCCGGTGATGGTGATGATCTTCCGGTCAGTGCATTCCCGATTGATGGTACGTATCCGAGTGGCACTACGAAGTTTGAAAAACGCAATATCGCCGATAAGGTTCCGGTGTGGGATGCAGATCTCTGCTCGCAATGCGGGAAGTGTTTCCTGATTTGTCCGCACGCTGCCATTCGCTGCAAGGTGTATGATAAGGATGCATTAACGGGTGCACCTGCAACGTTCAAGCATACAGCTCCGATCGGTAAAGAGTTTTATAAGGAAACAGAAGCCTATACGTTACAGGTAGCGGTGGAGGATTGTACAGGTTGTAATCTTTGTGTAGAGGTTTGTCCGATCGAAAGCAAATCAGTGAAAGGGCATAAGGCCATTAATATGATGGATCAGTTGCCACTGAAAGAGAAGGAGAAGGATAATTGGGATTTCTTCCTCGGACTCCCGGATATTGATCGCGAACGGGTCAACCGGAATACCGTGAAGGGAACGCAGTTCTATGAGCCTTTGTTTGAGTTTTCCGGTGCTTGTTCCGGTTGCGGTGAAACACCGTATCTGAAATTGTTGAGCCAGCTCTTTGGTGATCGTATGCTGATCGCAAATGCAACAGGTTGCTCTTCGATTTTCGGTGGTAATCTTCCTACAACACCGTGGACGCTCAACAAAGACGGACATGGTCCCGCCTGGGCGAATTCATTGTTTGAAGATAATGCGGAGTTCGGTCTCGGTCTTCGTCTGGCAACAGATAAGAAGAAGGAAACCGCTTCACGCTTGTTACACAAACTCAAGAATGTAGTCGGTCCGGATCTTGCAGAAGATATCTTAACGCATCCCGAAGACAGCGAAGGTGATTTTATCCGTCGCCGTAAACAGTTGAATGAACTGAAGAGTGTTTTGCGCGATACAGATCATCCGGAAGCAAAGGAGTTGTTGCAGCTGGTTGATTTCCTCAGTGAAAAATCAGTGTGGATTATCGGCGGAGATGGCTGGGCCTACGATATTGGTTTCAGTGGTCTCGACCACGTTTTATCAACTGGTGAAAATGTGAATATTCTGGTGCTCGATACAGAAGTGTATTCCAATACCGGCGGACAAAAATCCAAAGCATCGCCATTGGGTGCCAGCGCGAAGTTCTCCATCAAAGGGAAACAGACGTCGAAGAAAGATCTGGCATTACAGGCGATTGCACATGGAAATGCATATGTCGCGCAGATAGCTATCGGTGCGAATGATCTTCATACGGTGCGGACATTGCTTGAAGCTGAAGCCTACCCCGGTCCGAGTATTGTGATCGCATACAGTCATTGCATCGCGCATGGTTATGATATGGCAAAAGGTGCCGAGCATCAGGCGGAAGCGGTGAAGTCCGGCTACTGGCCATTGTTCCGCTATAATCCGCATAAAGCAAAAGGTGAACGGTTCTCGCTCGACTCAAAAGATCCAAGCATGCCGGTAGGCGATTTTATGTATAAAGAGCAGCGGTTCAACGTAATCAAGAACAGCAACCCTGCCCGGGCCGACGATTTCCTCCATCGCGAAGAACATGAAGTGGAATCGCACTGGGAGAAATTATTGACATTGCGTAACCTTTAATCAACCCATATAAATGCGGAAAGCCGTCGGCGTTAGCTGACGGCTTTCCTGTTTTCTGTTCAGTATGTTGATTATTCCTTAAGTAGTTTTTTTCTGAATATTTCCTGCCCGTTATCATTGATGGCAGAAATCAAATAATATCCCGGTGAGAGATTGCGGATATTGATCGCTTGTCCGGAGACAGTCATGTTGCTGATCAAACAACGGCCCGACATGTCATGAATGCAATAGTTGAGCTGTCCGTTTTCAATCGTTTCGATGTGAATGAAATCTCTTGCCGGCACCGGATAGATGCTTGAATTGGCGGATTCGGGATTCTCCGTCAAACCCGTTGTGATGCAGATGATGTTTTGTGTAAGTGTTGAACTGGCAACGGTGGCTGTTGCTGCTGTGCCGTTAATCGTTGCGGAAAAAACCGGATGCGGTGATTGTAACGAAGTGGTGGGTGTGGAAGTTGTAAAGGAAACGCCTAATACATTACAGCTTCCGGCATTGCCGGCTGAATCAACTTTCATGAGGAACATATGCTGGGCATTGAAAGGACCTTTCGCTCCGCAGATAATATATCCCCCATCGCTGGTGGGTGCAATCGCATTGAAGCGGGCTGTTGTTGACCCTAAGGGTAAATAACTTTTCATCCAGAGAACATTGCAGGAAGCATCCATCTTGATCAGAAAAGGATTTTCATTACCACTGCTTAATCCGGTCATCCTTCCGGTAATAACAAGGTCACTATTATTGTCTTCAATGAATTCGGAGGGTTGTACATCGTTACCGTTGAATGCGAATTTTTTTGAGAAACTGATCGTGGCACAGTTAGAGTCAACAACCATGAAGGAAGTAGTTGCACCAGTCATCGACCCGTAGTTGTCGAGCGAGAGGCAGGCGAAATTACCGTTGGAAAGCTTCTGCGCATCTACTGAATAAATACCGAGTCCGCTTCCAAAGCTTTTTACAATGTTGCCGCTGCTGTCAAGAACCGAGAAGGCATTGGTGAGATGGCCCATGGTTACTTGTCCGTTTCCGATGTGTCTTCCCCGATAATCTGGACTCGCAAACTGATTGGTGCCAAGATATGTTTGTGAAATGATGTTACCGGTATTGTCTAGTACGAGATATGTAGGTTTTACAGCACCGGATAATCCGATTGAACCTGTAACACCATATACTCCGGGAGCGATTTCAAATCCACGGTTGGCATTGTCATTGATACCGTTGTTTACAATTTGACGGTAGAATTCCGGTTGAAAGCTGCCATCGAGTTTAAGGATGAGCGCATTGAAGTCGGATGCAGATGAAAATACATTCCCGGTGATGAAGTAACCTCCGTCGCTTGTTTGTACAATGGATCGGAAAATTTCGCTGGTGGCGGAAGTAAGTGTATAGGATTGCAGTATCACTCCTGCAGGAGAAACTTCAGCAACGATCGGATTAAAATTATTTCCACCCGGATATACGGTTCCGCAAACAACAAAGTTGCCGGCTGTATTCTGAATAACACTAAAGGCTTCGTCGTTGGTGCCGAAGTTGAAGTCGAGGGTGAAGGTGTTTGATTGGGCGTGCAGCTGTACAGTCAGCAGTAGTAAAACCAGAATGCGTACACAATGTTTCATGGTAGTTGAACTTTCAGACGAAATTAATCATTCAGAGAAGACCAGATATTAAAAAAGGGGAAAGTAAACGCCGTTGTCTTACTTTCCCCCTTGAATGAATGAGTTAATATAACTGCTCTCCCTGTAATTAGGGAAGCGCTATTTCCTTATGAATTTGATCGTGCTGGTTTCAATGGTAGTGTTCAGTCGGATAAAATAGAGTCCCTGACTGAGCCCGGAGCAGTCAACGGGAATGGTTGTTCCGCCGATAGTCAGACTAACAGACGGAAGCTGTTTTACCAGACGTCCGGTCACATCGTGCAGACTGATCTGCATTTTTTCATCAGCGGCTCCTTTCCAGTTAAACATAATCGTTGCAGAATTTCCAGCGGGATTCGGGAAGAGAGTAATGCCGTCGAAATGGTTATGCTCTGCTACAGAAGTATTCGTTACCTGAATAACGCCGTCGACAAGTGATAGGTTGATCGGTGTTGCATCGGGCTCGAAGGAACGGTAATCGCCAATCGGAATGGTAACGGTTGGATTACCCGGATAAGCAGCGTTAACAACAAAACTTACATCCGCGAGTTCTCCATACGAGGATAGATGATCTCCATCCAGACGAACCAGACTCACAGCAGCAATGCCTGTGGTTTCATCAGGTTGATGAAACATAATACAATTGCTGTCGGGACATAGCCAGTTATTGATCGTAGTTACATGGAATGAGCCGGGAACAATAAGTCCGGGTGGAACATTGACTTTGAATCCAATGGCAGAGAGTAAATTTACCGGTAATGCACTGGATCCGGCCATTACTTTCAGGTGTACGGTATCGCCTGCGGCAAAAACAGATCCTACGGGAACAACAGCCAGATCAGGACCGGTCAGCATCCGCTGAGGATCAGGGTTTGCTAACGGATGCGACTGTCCGTAATTGGCGACAACAACGGCTGTGTCTTCCAAATCAATCCAACCGTCACCATTCGCATCAGCATGATTCATATTAATGCCGCCACCCTGTGTTTCATTCCAGAACAACGAAGGTTGTGCCACCCATGCTGTAGAAGGGTCATTGGGTCGGGAGGTGCTAAAGTGATTGTAGAATAGTCCGATGGGCAACAGGTCGAAATTGTCAACAGTCTTGGAGCTGTCGCAGTCACCGGGCCAAACTGTGCCGAGGGCAGGATTCGGACTGAATTCATCTGCTCCGATCGTAGGGGTGGTCAGACTGCGTGGCTCTCCGTCGATATCGGTCGTGAGTCCCGGCCAGGGTACACCGGGCATCGGGATGGCATTTCGGAGATGCATGTCCGTGAGTGTAGTATATTCGGCAGTAATTGAATCCGACAGGCTGTCGAAACCGGTAACTGATTTCCAGGCTGCAAGGGTATAGTCGATGCCGTTATTAATGAAGTTAAGTGGCGATCCGACCGATTGGTACAGGTTGTTGTTAAATGTGGAGAAGAATGAAGGAGAGCTGATTTCTATCGCAGCATCACCGTTCGAGCGCACCAGATTATTTACAAAAGTCAGATTGTTGCTGGTGTAGAGGTATAATCCATGACCGAAACTGTTATTGATAATGTCAATATTATCAGCATTGATGTCGGCACCTGCCACCGGCAGCCAGAAAGGGGCGGATGAGAAGATGTTGTTGTACAGGTAGCAGTAATTGGGAGTGGAACACTGACAATAGATATCAAGTGTTTTATCACCCCAGTTTTCACTGGTCACCAGGTTGTTGGAGATTTGGATGGAGTCGCAGGATTGGATGCTCAGTCGTTGGGCATATACCGATCCGATGGACTGCATATCATTGTGGTCAACGGTTAACTTACTGACGTTAAAGAAATGCATGCCGTTGTTTTGCCGTAGTGTATTGTTGGCAATCGAAATATTGCGGTCGGATGTGATGCTGCCGCCCAACACAATGCCTGTTTCGCCCTGATAAATGTAGTTGTTGTGAATGTTGATATTCTTGCAGCTGTAACATTGAACGGTGTTTCCGTTACTTGATACCGCTCCTGAACGTGGGATGCCGTAAATTTTGCAATTGGTAATATAAATGTCATGTACATTTTCAAGATTGATGGCTGATTGTCCTCCCGGATCCGCCTGCATGGCGTCGTATGTTTTTGGCAGTGAGTTGCGGATGGTCAGATGATCAATGCTGCAATATTGCGTGTAAAAAAGAAATAACGGATTGCGATAATAGCTATAGTCGCTGCCCAACTCAAGTATTACATCATCTGCGTTCCCTGTACGCGAAGTCCAAACAATGGAATCTACCGTACTGGCAAAGGGAATCGAGTCGATTTTTACTTGCTCCAGATAATAGCCGGGTTCAATCGCTACCGTAACGGGATCAGAGACACCACATGTTTTTAAAGAAGTGGCTGAAGCTTGTATCTTGTCGAAGTAACAGGTGTCGCAGCCGGTTGAATAGGTGCCTGCGAGAGGGGTAGTGCAGATGATTTGTGATTTGATAATCGTATCATTTTCCGACAGATCGTCGGTACTTCCGTTAACATCATTTACCCAGACACGAATGCGGTTATAGATTTTATTGAAATTATAACCAGTGACGAGGAAGGAAGCAGAGTCTCCTGCTACCATATTCCCACTCCAGGTCAATGTCTGTACAGGGTCGTTGTTAATCTGGTATTTCACGTCTAAAGTGGTTACCGGAACTACCGATTTGCATTTGGTTTTAATCATTATGTCACGAATAGCTGAGCCATTGGTGCTGACATCGCTGAGGTTGACAGAATCGAGTGCAACGTCGCGTAAGGTAGGATCATAAGCGGCATAGCAATTACTGCCACAGCTGCCGCTGCTCGAGTGAATGGAGCGGAATACCCTGAACTGTAGTGATGTGTTGGTGGAGTGAAATGCATGATGGTTTCCACAGGCATCTTGCTGAGCGGTAATGGCTGCGAATTCTGATGTACGGTCAGCTGATAACAATTCTCCATTGCTGCCAAAGCGCAGGAGGTAACTTCCAATGACAGGTGTCGGTGAAACATTGTAGGGCGCATTGGTTGCGTCAACAATCAGGAATTTGGTGGACATAAATGCAAGTACGCTGACACTTCCATCTATGTTAACTCCAACCGATTTGAAACTCATCGAATCTGCATACATGATCCAGTTTAGAGTGCCGGTGGGCTGGAAGGAAGCGACGAATTGGTATTCGTAGTTTTGTACAGGGAAGGCTATAATACCATTATTGGTAACCAGTTTGTTTTTTGCGCGACCGACATAAACCAGATTTCCTGTACTGGTTTCTTTGTAATCAGTAATGAATTCGGGTTGCCCGCTCATCAGGGTCACGGCACTTGTAAATCCATTCGTAAGGTCATAGTGGCTTGCAAATAAACATTTTTCATTGACGGTTCCCGCCGGTAGATTGTTAGTCAGCGTCTGATTGTTGAATTGAAGGGGACTCGCAATAGTAGAAGCATCCAATAATCCGCTGATGAGTAAATCACCACCACTTCCTTTTCGTGCCATCAGGTTTTGACGTAAAGTGTCGTAAGCGAAGAATTGATTCATCAGGGGGTATTTCACTTTGAATTTTGCAGGACTAGTTGTGCCGCCCGTACCTCCGCTGCCAAACGCATCGAAGTTTAAGATTTGTCCATCTGCATTTAACTCCATAAGAAATGCTTCTCCTTTGTTGCTGATGGAGGGTGTGTATCTATAAGGTCCTGTTGGTGTCTGAAATTCACATCCGTTCCATGCATTGGTGCCAAGTGCAAAGATGCGGTTGTCAATGGTGATCATGTCGGAGAAATCGGCAAGAGGCGCTTCTATTGCCCATTTGAAATTGCCGTTTTCATTGAGTTTGATAATCGCATTTTTGTTGCGGATGTAATTACCCTGGATGTCAAAACGCTGTAGCGCTACATAGTGTGTGGCGAAGTAGGTATTGGTGAGACGGTCGGAGGTGATGCCGTTGATAAGGCCTTGCGCTCCCGGACTGTTTCCCGTAGAGTTGTACGTTACATAGTAGCGTCGTGCACCGCTTAAATCTATCCGCTGAATGTAGGGTGTGAAGGCAAAGTTGGTTGATTGTGCATTGTATCCGACAGCATGCAGATTATTGAATTCATCAAAGCAATATTTGTAGGTGGAAGTACCCATGGTGCCGGAAAACGTATCGGCATCACAGGTAACGGTGGTGGATATGGGAAGATTACCGTAAATGTAAACGGGCTTCCTGATGATTTTTTCGCAGGTGTAATCAAGTCGGGCAGTGAGGGTGATGGTGTCAATACCGGCGACCGAATAAACAGGTGTTGCGGGTGTTTGCCCGCTGCCGGTTGATGGAGTAGCGCCGGTACCGAAATTCCAGTCCCAGGTATTGAAAGTAGTAGAAGTGGCGGAGACGTTAACCGGCAATCCGACGCCTGCCTGTAATGTGCCAGGAGTGATGGAAGCAGAGGTGTTGCGATAGGTCAGCGTATATGTGCCAGGGAAGTTTTTCAGGCAATTCAGACTCTTAAATCGAGCGGTGACAGTGATGGTCGCTGTGGAGGTGATTGGTCCCAGTGGAATACCAATTGTTCCGCCTGTTCCATCTACCTTCAGGAAGGAGTTGGTTGAGCAATAATAGTCCCAGCCCGGTTCTGAATTGTAGATCAGCATGTACGTTGTATCTCCCGTGCAGATCGTATCACGGTAAAGCATAGCCGAAACATTAGCAGCCGGTGTAGCAATCCAGAGTGAATCGAACACTTCCAGCGTGTCGGCACCACAGGAGTTGGCGTAGATGGCCCGAATGCGATAAGGCTTCACCGTGGTTTGGTTGGTGTTCGTGGTGAGTGTAACGGTGTTGCCGTTTCCGCCTTGTACGGTTCCTACCTGCACCGCTCCGTCAAACAGTGCATAATTAACATATACCTGACTGTTCGGAATGTAGAAATGACCCTGTCCGCCCTGACAAATGGTGTCGTTCACAACCGTGAAAGGCAGAACATTTGGAATAGGTGTTACGTTGATTGTGGTAGAAGAAGTGTCGGTCAGGCCGTTATTGGTCACTGCAAGTTCAACCGTATTGGTCCAGGGGGTGTTGAGCGTAAGTGTTGGTGTATATTGTGTGCTGACAAGTGTTCCGTTGATGAACCACTGGTAGGACCAGGAAGGATCTCCGTAATTGACAGGATTTATCGTTGCACCTTCGCAAAGCGGGCCGGTTGAAATGCTGAATAAGGATACCGGCTCCGGTAATCCGCCACCGTTAGTGGTTTTGGCTACGTACCCGCTGTCACCCGCCACCATGCCATTATTTGCGTCGTAGAAATTGATGTCGTTGATGCGCTGGAAGCCCGGCATTGTAAAACGTTCCCAATATTGTCCGCCGCTGGTCGACCGATACAGTGCATCGTAAGTGCCGAGATAAACCGTGTCGGGACTGAAAGTATAAATACAACGAATGTTGATAGGAGGAATGGTAACAGATGTCCAGGTGAGTCCTCCGTCAGTTGATTTTCTGAGTTCGTTAGAGCCACCTGCATAGCCCGTGTTGGTACTATGCGCAAAAGAAACATTTTCAGTACTGCTTAAACTTCCCAATACAGAAGTCCAGCTCGAACCTCCATTGGTAGAGCGATAGATAGCATTTCCGGAAACAGTTACGTACGTTGTACCATTTACCCACGACACATCTTCCAGCGTTGTGGTTGTACCGGAAACGCCGGAACTCCAGGTGCTGCCATTGTTGGCCGTTTTATAAACTCTTCCTGCGCCACCAACAGCCACACCATTGCCGCTGCCGTCATAATCCATCGCGCTGATATAACGGGGAAGGTTACCCGAACTTAGAATGAAGTTCTGTGTCCAGGAGGAAGCATTGTTTGTTGTGCTGAAGATAATCAGATCATTGCCGAGATAAAAGAAGCCCGCCGCAATTGCAGCATTGCTTCCGGTTACATAGAGATCTTCGAAACTCCCGATGATCTGCGAATTGCCTGCTGAGGCATTGATGCCGTTCACGAAATTGAACGAAGCTCCGCTGTTGGAGGATCGATAGATGCCGTTGTAGCACCCGGCCCATACTTCACCGGTGGACTGATAGCGCACACAGTAGATGGGATCATTGGTTCCGGTGGTGAGTGGTGTCCATTGCGCATAACTTGTTTGCGACAGGAAAACGAGCAGAGCGGCCGAAAGAAGCCGAAGGAAATGTTTCATAAGTAGGATTTGGGTAACCGAAGGTATGAAAAAACAGGCTTCAGGCTGCAGTCCCGCAGCTCGCTGCGGGATCAGGCTGCATGCTTCAGGTCTGGATTCCTGCATCAGGCTTCATGCTGCAGGCAGGTCGCTGCAATGCAACAAACTGCCCGGTCGTCAACAATTTAACCCGCCTCCGGCAGAAATCGAGGGCCCGCCCTGAAGTGTGAGGAATCGAAAATGCCAAAATATAAAGCGGAATGTCAAATCCTCTCTACTTCAGGGCTGAATTGTGAGGCTCAGAAAATGCAAAGAGGCCAAGACAGATGTCTTCGCCTCTCTACTTCAGGGTGGGCCCAGCAGGACTTGAACCTGCGACCAACGGATTATGAGTCCGCTGCTCTAACCAACTGAGCTATGGGCCCTTAGGGGTAAATTCCCGTGGCCGGGGCCGTTTCGGGGACGACAAAAATAATATTTATCAATGAATTCATTTGAATAAAGCCTGACATTGATCCTGAAACAGGATTTATGACTAACCCCTACCCTTTAAAAGAAGAAATGTTGCATAATCAAATGCCAGGGTATATCGTCAGGGATTATGCGGAAACTTCCTTAATCACCCCCAGCTCTTTCCCAACCTTGGTAAAGGCGGCAATGGCTTTGTCGATATGGTGCCGGTCGTGGGCAGCGCTGAGTTGAACGCGAATCCGGGCATTTCCCTTGGCTACCACCGGGTAGAAGAATCCAATTACATAGATGCCTTCCTGTAACAGTTTCGCAGCAAAATCCTGTGCCAGCTTGGCTTCGTACAGCATGATCGGTACAATCGGATGTTCGCCCGGCTTAATGTCAAATCCGGCTTTGGTGATCTGCTCACGGAAGTATTTGGTGTTTTCCCAAAGTTTATCTCGCAGCGCCGTGGTCTCCGTCAGCATGTCGATAACAGCGATGGAAGCGCCAACGATAGAAGGGGCCAGTGAGTTCGAAAAGAGGTACGGACGTGAACGCTGACGCAGCATATCGATAATCTCTTTGCGTCCGCTGGTGAATCCACCCATCGCACCACCCAATGCTTTGCCAAGCGTGCCGGTGATAATATCTACACGTCCCATCACATTTTTATGCTCGTGCGTTCCTCTGCCGGTCTTGCCCATAAATCCGGAGGCGTGACATTCGTCGATCATTACCAGTGCTTTGTATTTATCCGCCAGATCGCAGATTTTATCGAGTTGGGCAATGGTGCCGTCCATGGAGAAAACGCCGTCGGTAACAATCATGCGATGGCGAAGGTGCTGGGTGGCCTTGAGTTGCTCTTCAAGGTCATCCATGTTGTTGTGCTTGTAACGGTAACGCTGCGCTTTGCAAAGGCGGATTCCATCAATGATAGAAGCATGGTTAAGCTCGTCGGAGATAATAGCGTCCTGATCGTTCAGCAAGGGTTCAAATACGCCACCGTTGGCATCGAAAGCGGCTGCGTAAAGTATAGTGTCTTCGGTACCAAGGAAGGTGGAAATCTTCTTTTCCAGGTCTTTGTGGATGTCCTGTGTTCCGCAGATAAATCGTACGCTGCTCATCCCGAAACCATGGGTGTCGATAGCTTTCTTAGCTGCTTCAATCACCTTGGGATGGGAGGAGAGTCCGAGGTAGTTGTTGGCGCAGAAGTTGATGACTTCAAAGCCGTTTGCGCTGATGTCGGCTCCCTGCGGCGTGGTGATCACACGCTCTTGTTTGAAGAGACCGGCTTCTCTGATTTCCTGAAGTTCTTTTTCGAGGACGGGACGTAGCGTATCGTACATAACTTGGATTTTGAAGGGCAAATGTACGATGTTTTCAGGAGGCTTGAAACAGATGGCTGCCGAGGGACGGTGATGGATAAACTTTTTTATACTTTTCGTGTTCATTCCCGGAAGAATCACCCGCATATGAAACATTTCTTCACTGCCTTCATGACCCTGCTGAGCGTTTCGCTCTTTGCACAGACCGGTAACAATTTCTATGGTTTGGCCCGTACCGTAAATCCGGCTGCCGTTTATCTTTCAACCGTTGATCCCGCTACCGGACAGGTGACCAATATTTCTTATTCCAGCCTTTCTGCAATGCTTAACCTCACTGGCGCAGCACTCGATCCCTATAACAACCGCTATCATTACCTCGGTGCTACGTCTATGATTTCCGTAGATCTGACAACCGGGGCATTGGTGAATTCTGTGCCTCTCTCGAATACCGGCGGACCGAATGTCAGCTTCGATAATTTCCGGTTTAATAATTCCGACAGTACACTCTATGGATTGTCACGGCTGGTAATGTATGATTCGGTTACAAATACCTATACCAACTTCATGTACTTGGCAACGGCTGATCCGTCAACAGGAGTAATCACCGATATCTCGCCGTCTTCCATCGGTCAGGGTTTTGCGTTGGCCGGCAGTGCGATCGATCCCTGGCAGAAGGTGTTTTATTATTCTACGGGTGCAAATCTAGTCGGACTGGACATGTACACCGGCCTCGTGTATTCTTCAGCTCCCATCACAATTTCCGGCGGAGATGTGTTTGACAATTTCACGTATAGCTGTGCTGATAGCGGACTCTACGGACTCGTACGCACAAATTATTTTGATACTGTCTATAATCCGTTCGATAGCAGTATTATTAATCTGTTACTCGATTCAGCTACGATTCGTCTCGGAAAAATTGATCCCTCCACCGGTATCGTTACTATTATCTCCCCGTATTCTATCATGCAGGGTGGTTATTCTCTCAATGCAGGATCAGCAATTGATCCGAGCACCATGACCTACTATTACAACAATGGTCAGGATCTGGTTGGTGTATCGATGGCGTCCGGCCTGATTGTATCTCAACAAACGGTGCAAAACACGAATGGCGATTATTTTGATTTAATGCGCATTCCGGCCAACTGCATTCAGGCTACAGAGCCCATTCGTCCGGCACCGTCAACAACAGGTATTATCTCCCAAGGCGAACCGCAACTGGATCTGTTTCCCAATCCGGTGAAGGATCGTTTGTTTGTACGTTCCGATGCAGTACTTCGTCAGGTAGAGATTGTCGATTTACAGGGGCGTCTTGTACTTTCTCAGCAAACCTGTGGACAAGCTGCGGAAGTAGATGTGCACGGATTGCAACAGGAAGTCTATTTGATTCGTTGTTTTTCAGCAGAAGGAATGGTCGTCAGAAAATTTTTGAAGTAGGTTTCCGGAGCTTGATTGGCCGGGGAAAATGACTGGTGTTGGCTGAGGAAATCATGCCGTTCGCGTAAAAGTATTGTTTTTGCATGGTTAACACGCGAAAATATTTTACTTTTAGTTGATCAATTACACGCTAATGTCTTGTAAGGTATTCCGGATCATTCTGACTATATTTCTGTTTGCCAACCTTCATCTTCAGTCGCAGTCGGTGTATGAAAAGACAGCAGGGTTCACCGGTGCAGTTACTTCACTGATCACCTGTGCCGACAGCGGTTTCGCTTATTGTGGTAACTCAGTGTCAGACTCAGGAAATATCATTTTGGCGAGATATAATCCGCAAGGTGTCAGGTTGTGGCAAAAGGAGATCGGTAGTTCTGATATTGAAAGAGTGCATGATTTTGTACAGACTACAGATGGCGGATTCGTTGCCGTAGGAACACACTGGGCGAGCGAATACGGGATGCTGGCAGTAAAACTGAATGCTTCCGGCGTTATCGATTGGGTAAGGAAGATTAGTCATGGGTTTTATGATCGTGCAAACAGCGTTTGTGCAACTCCTGATGGAGGTATCGTTATTGCCGGCGAAACAGAAACAACAGCAGGAGGGTCATCAGCAATGGTGGTGAAACTTTCTGCATCCGGTAGTTTGTTGTGGGTGCGTGAATTTTCAGGATTCAAAGATGGTGGTTATTCGATTATCCGCATGTTTGATGGAAGATACTCAATGATTGGTCTGACAGATGCAGGAGCTCAGGATAATATCGGAATCGTTTGCTTTGACAGTACGTCCGTATTCTGGACGTATTCGATGGGTTCCCCGATGATGGATAGTACAGGGTACAACCATCACCTCACGCAGACTCCGGATAGCGGACTGGTTTTTTGTGGAACAACATGGACTATCCCGGGAAACAGTGCAGATTTCTTTATAGCCAAATTGTCGAAGTCAGGTGTTCCGCTTTTTATGAGAACCTACGGAACCACGGCAGCAGAATATGCCACGGGTATCACCTCCGTTGCCAATGGCATACTCGTCAGCGGTTATGTTCGCAGTTCTTCTGGCCCGGGTGTAGATCCGATGGTAATCAAGTTGCAGCACAACAGTCTTCCTTTGTGGGGTTATAGTTATCCGGGGGCTGATTATAATCCGATGATGGGAATTACAGCGCTGCCGGGTGGAGATATTATTGCTGGCGGTTCATTCGGAAATGGTACGGTTACCGATCAGGGTACTATATGGAGAATGTCATCAGCTGGTAATACCTGTAAGTTAAAAATGCCATCCGGTACGATCAGCTTTATGAGTGGATGGCATTTATTCCCTGTATCGGGCAATCCGTCTTCCGTGTTCGTTTTTCCGGTTGCGATGAATCAGTTTACAACACCGGGTGAAACCATTATGTGTAACTGCAGCGGTTCGCTTCCGGTTTCGGCTACAGTACCCGTTAGTACTTTCTGTTCCGGTGATTCTACCCTGTTAACTTTTAGCGCCCAGCCGGGTTATCAGTACCAGCTTTACAGAAACAATGTGCCGGGTGCAACAATTAACAGTTCCGGATTTACCATCATGCAGGGTGGAAATTATTTCGTGGTTCAGCAGAGTGGTTGCGCAACTGATACCAGCAATACACTAAAGATCAAAGTAAATCCAACACCCCTTGTCAGTGTTTCAACCTCGGGCAGAACGAGGATCTGTGACGGACATTCGGTCACCTTATTTGCTAATTCGCAATTAGGTGTTCAGTATCAATGGATGAATAATGGTGTAAATATTCCCGTTGCTGTATTCCCTTCCTATGGTGCAACGCAAAGCGGTGATTATAAGGTACGTGTATGGTATGCAGCAACCGGTTGCTATAAAACAAGTACCTCGGTACAGGTTACTGTATTGCCTGCTCCTCCGGCAACCATAACCTCGGGTGGGCCATTGTCGTTCTGTAATGGCGATAGTGTGGTCTTACTGGCCAATAACGGTACCGGCTATACGTACCAATGGCGTAAAAACGGTGTGCCGGTATCAGGTGCCAATGCAATTAATTACGCGGCCAAAACAGCTGGTACATATAAGGTAAGAGTCAGGGATGTGGCAGGTTGTACTCAGCTTTCTTCGGGAGTAGTGGTGACGGTTCCCTGCAGAGAGGAAGCTGTTGCGCCAGCTGTAACAAGGGCGTACCCAAACCCGGCTTCTGTCGGCTTTAGCTTTGTTACAGATGCTATTGGTCCTGTTGAGTTTCAGATGACCGATCATTCAGGAAGGGTACTTCGTAAAGGAATCTGGAATCAGGGGGATGCCGATGTCGATGTGAGAGATCTGGCCTCCGGAATCTATTTGTTGCACTTGTCTGCCGGTAGCGAGCGATCTATTCGGCGTATCGCGGTTTTGCGATAAGAATACAGGCAGATATTTTTTTATTGGGCAGATGAATAGGTGCAGATGAACTGCCTATCTTTGGCCGTATGTGTATTACGAAATTGCTGCTCGGGCTGCGTCTACCGGCATTTGTTGTTTTTCTCTTTTTATCTGCAGCAGTTCAGGCGCAGCCGGGTGTCCAGTTTGCGGATACGGTCATTTCTCATGAACGGGGCCGGCTGGTGATGACGGTAACCATCGGTAATACGAAGTCGGTGACACGTACGAAGGATGGTAAGAAAGATGGCTTGCAGGAAACGTTTGACGGAAAAGGAAAACTAATGCGTCGCGAATCCTGGAAGAATGGCTATGAGGACGGTGAGTTTTTGTATAATGATTATGCCGGTCGAATCGGGGAACGGAAATCTTATCTCTATGTCCCTGATTCGGGAAGATCGTTTCTGGAAGGAAAATTAGAGCACTATGTGAATGACCAATTGGATAGACGGGCAACGTATCGCTTGGGTAAACTGCATGGCACGCAAGAGGAATTTTACAATGACGGAACGCTGAAGGAACGCACGGAGTTTTGGAATGGATTGAAAAGTGGAGAAGAGTCCCGGTATTTTAACAACAGACAATTGTCATTTACCGGAAAGAATAAAGTGATCTTTGCGAAAGACAACTACATTTCAGTAAAAGAGGGCGAATGGAAATTTTATTTGCAGAACGGGAGAATGTCTGCACGGTATACCTACAAAAACGGAAAGAAAGAAGGACTTTGTTTCGAGTATTTTCCCGATGGCGGAGTGCGGATGGAGGCCGTTTATAAATCTGATAAAATTCATGGAAAGGCAATTTACAGATCGGAGAATGGTGGTGTTCAATCGGAATTTACCGTGTATGAAGATACAGTCATAGACGGTAAAAGAAAAGTGCAGGTGCTCGATGGTGACCGATTGCAGTATCATCCCAATGGTAAACTGAAGTCGAAGGAGTCGTATTTGATGGGCGTGAAGACCGGTGTTTGGGAGACCTATCAGGAGTCCGGTTTGTTGTATAGCAGAGTGGAGTATAAGGACGATTGTAAAACGGGTAAGGAACAGTGGTTTGATAAAGAAGGGCAATTAACAACTGAAGTCAGTTATATAGTGTGTAAAAAGGATTCTGTTTTGACAGGGTGTAAGCATGGTATTCAACGAACCTGGAAGAATGGTGTGCTGACCAGCGAAGCAACGTTTGTGAATGATGTGGAAGAGGGTAATCGTAAATACTGGTCAGAGAAAGGCGTACTGATTTCCAGCTACGTTGTTTCAGATGGTGTATATGCTGGTCCATTCGAAGAGTATTGGAAGAATGGCCGATTGAAATCAAAAGGTCAGTATGTAAAACTGAAAGGCAATGGACGAAAGTATTCCCGACAGGGCTGGATGTACAAATACAATGAAGAGGGGCGATTGGAATCAAAAGCATTGTTTGATACGTTGGATGAAGCACGCATCACCATTCTGTACAATGAGCAAGGTATAGCTTCATTCGAAATGGATCGTTGTTTTTCGATGACTTCCTTCCCGGATTCCGGTCTCAAATCGTTCGTCTTTAATCCGTATTATGGTCAACCGTACGTCGCTGCCTACTTTTACCGGAATGGTGCCATCCGTAAATTCCTCTACCCGGATGCTGAGAAGTATGTGGTCAATGCACTCTACTTCGATGATAAAGGCCGTAATGTGTCAGACGGTACAACGATGCATGAGAATGCGGATAGTTTGAAGTCTTCTGCAGCAATGAAAAAGAAGGTTCTCGCATTAATCCAGCCGGACTGGAGAAGCAATAGATTGTTTTCTGATTCAGTTCTCAATGGTGTGTATAAATTATTTTACCGGAATGGATTGCCGATGGCGTCATTGTCGTTTGTTGATGATTTGCCGGATGGTGATTGGATATTGTATGATCCTTTATCAGGTGATACTGCCATGTATAAGTATTATATCAAAGGTGTTCAGTCTGGTTATTATCTCGATAAATTCGGCGGAAAAAATGTGTTGAGCCGAGGTTGGTTTCCGAAAGATACGGTGCCGGGATATGAAGAGTTGTATTCGACGAGGGGCATACCCACCCGAAAGCGCTCTTATCGAACTAATAAAAATTTCCCGATCGAAAATTATGAGTATTACGAGAATGGAGTCCTCCGTAGTTATCAGAATTACGAAAGCGGAGAGTATAGTTCCTGGTCACTGACCGGTGAATTGTTCACGCAAAGTAAAAAGGATAAGGATTCGCTGGTGAGGTATTTTGAATATTACCCGGATACGAAGCAGCTGCGTTACGAGCGTTTTACGGTTAAGGGTAAGCAAGAAGGTGTCTCCAAAGCCTGGTTCAAGTCGGGGAAGCCGCAGTATATTGTAAATTATAGGAAAGGTGTGAGGGAAGGCTCCTCGCTGGTGTTTAATGAGCAGGGAGATACCACTTCTTTTGGCGAGTATGTGAATGATAAAGCAGAAGGATGGTTTGTTGAATATAAGGATGGAAAGAAGACATTTGCGTATTATGTGGATGGGCGACGCGCAGCGCAACCCGGTCAGTTTGAATGTGCCTGTATTGATACTTCCTATTCGTCCGGAACCGTGAAGTTTGCACAATCGGTTTCTTCTATGGTGGACTATGATGTTTTTGAGAATTATCTGGCACCCTGGCTGAAGCCGGTGGATAGTTTAAACTTTGAATCGAATTTCTTTACAGGTTTTCAGTCGGACGGTCGAAGTAATTCAGGGTTTGCGGGGATGAACCTGATGATGTTTGATGAAGTTGCAGTAGATGTTCCTGCCAACAGACAAATGCGTTTGGTGTTGAATCCTTGTCGCACGAAAGGTTATATCAGCCGGATGGAGTATTCGATGAGTTATACGAGTGATCCGCAGGAAGTACGGGTAACGGCTGAGCCGAAGCACGTAACCTTGTCATTGCTTTCGGGCCCGGCAGTTTCCTTGGTGCCGCAGTATCCGTTTCCAACGATGCTCGTGAAAACAAAATCTCTTTCATACGATTTTAGTAACAAGATCAAACTGGAGGAACCAACTATTCCTGAGCGCTGCATGACATCCGTACTGGTAAATGATATCATGGAGATACGGAAGATGAAAGGGGTGTATCATTTGTTCGGTAATGAAAATTTGTTTTTTGCAGGAAACCTCATCTCTGAAAGTATTGTGAAGCAACAGGAGCTGCAGGATTTCTTTGGTTTTTCTGTAAAGGAGGGTACAGTCTTGCTTTCTTTTAAGTGGGGTGAGCGTGAAGTAAAGACCGCAGCAGAAGTAGAAACCGTTTTACTTAACAGCAGATTCGCCGCAGGATGTATTTCGTTCCCGATGCAACTGGTGGACGGGAATGAAATGAGTGTACTCGATGTGAAAGATAATGCCCTGCCGGTAAGAGTGGTGGAAGCAGCATTGACGAAAGCCGGCTTCAGAAGAGTGAAGTCAGTAAAAGATCATCAGCAGGCTAATGTTTTAATTTATTGGTTCGCGGAATGAGAAAGATAATAGGGATGATGTTTCTGTTGTTGTCGGTGAAAGTGTTTGCCGGCGATATTACGGTGTTTGATGTGTATTCGGGACAAGAGTGGAAGCTGGTCTCGTTTTATAAAAATGTGAAATCCCGCCAGCCCGGAGGTAATCACGAGGTGAGTGTGTCGTATCCTGCATTTGCCGATTCATCTCGGCAGGTAACGAAGCAGGTGAACAACGCATTGATGCGATTGGCTTTAGTGGACTGGCAATCGGATGAGGCCTACCGCGTTTTATTGAATGAAGTGAAGAAGCGCTATAATGAGTTGAACAGGAACAATCGTTCAGGATCACAGGGAAATCCTTACGGGAATGAACGCATTTTTATGATGATTGAAAATATTGATCTCACTGCCCTGAGTGTTTATAGGGAGGAATGTTGGCTGGTGTTGAACTTTTCAGTGACGTTCTCCGGTGATGAACGCCTGGATGTTAAAAGGTACTACAAAGCAAACTTGAAAAACGGTCGGGTTGTACAGGTCAACCTGAATGGAAATATTCCGAATGTAGATGCATTGCGTAATTTTTTAGCGCCTTTGTTTACAAGCCAGTACGTTTTGGTGACGGATAAATTGAGTGCTGCCGACAAAACTCCCCGACGTTATGTTTACCCGGAGGATCAGG
>WBZT01000586.1_pt1 | contig 28928 bp, 27 predicted proteins | sample 5204241 | NCBI WGS metagenome assembly WBZT01 (sample SAMN12344358, study PRJNA552823) | activated sludge metagenome | biome: Activated sludge suspended growth; feature: Nitrification reactor; material: Wastewater; isolation source: activated sludge from nitrification reactor of wastewater... | reverse complement strand
GGGGGGGGGGGGGGGGGGGGGCACCGCGGGACGGCAGGTGGCGTTACCCCACCCTCGCGAAGGGGGCCGTCCTCAGAGGTATTGGCCGGTCGGGCCGCTCTGGCCCTGGGCACCGTCCGGGCGACCTTGACCGGGGAGGGCGACACCCGGCATACCGGGTCCTTGCACGGCGTCGGGGTGACCTGGGGGGAGCGCCCGCCGCATCCCGGCGAGTTGCTGCTGGGCGGCCATCTGTTGGGCGACGAGCGCGGTCTGGATGCCGTGGAAGAGTCCTTCGAGCCACCCAACGAGCTGGGCCTGGGCGATCCGCAGCTCGGCATCGCTCGGCGCCCCCTCCCCGAAGGGGAGCGCGATCCGGTCGAGCTCGGCGACCAACTCGGGCGCGAGGCCGTCCTTGAGCTCGTTGATCGAGCGGCGGTGGATCTCGGCGAGCCGCCGCCGGCCCGCTTCGTCGAGCGGGGAGTTGCGGACCTCGTCGAGGAGGTTCTTGATCATCGAGCCGATCCGCATGACCTTTGCGGGCTGTTCCACGAGGTCGGCCGGGCTCGTCTCTTCGTGCGGCTCCTCGCCGGGCGCGCGCTCCGGGCCGGCCACGCCCATGCCGTCGGGGGTGATGACGACGACCCGGCCCGACTCGTCGGCCGTCGCGGTTGCGGGACGCTGCTCCTCGGTCATGCCCTCCATCTTGCCCCAGTCCCGGCGCCGCGCCGACCCGTGCGCACGGCATACCCCCGGTGTATGCCGTGCGCACGGTCGCGTCGGTTCCCCCGGGCACGCGCCGGCGACGCGCGGTCAGGTGAGGCGGCGGGTGACCGTCGGCGACCGGCGGATGGCGAGCCAGGCGATGAGCGCGGCCACGGCTGGCACGAGCACGATCGGGATGGCCAACTGCAACCAGGGGATGGTGACCGGGAGGACCTCGGGCGCCTGGCCCGACCCGGCGCCGGACAACGTCGCGGAGTAGCCGGCGACGGTGGTGACGAGCCGGCCGATCGCGATCCCGGGGACGATGCCGACCGCGGTGCCGAGCAACGCGCCGATGAGGCCGATCGACCAAGCCTGCGCCGCGGCGAGGTTGCGACGGGTCCCTCGGGTGGCTCCGACGGCGGCGAAGGTCCCCATCATCGGCTGGGTCTCGGCGGTCGACAGGGCCGTGGAGACGAGGGTGGCCACGAGGATGAGCAGTCCGACCACGCCGATGCCGATGGCCACCACCCACCAGGGCAGGGCCTCGAAGCCACGCTCGACGTAGAGGTAGCCGAGCGACCCCTCGTCGACGGCGTCGCGGATGGCCCGCTCGTCGGCTGCGGTGAGCGGGCCGCGCGGGTCGCTGATCGAGAGCGACTCGATCAGTGCGGGCAGGCCGAGCGCCTGCGCCGTCGTCGTCGTGAGCATGCCTCCGAACTGGCCGCCGCCCCAAGTCTGCGCGGCGCGGTTGAGCCGGGAGTCGGGGATCGGGGCCGCGGCCAGCGTGAATGTCCCGGCCGTCGTCGTGACACCCGTCTCGATGTCGAGGGTGCCGCGAGCGAAGGTGACCCGCCCGTCGACGATGTCGACCTGCGCCGTGACCATCCCGTTGCAGGACCAGCCCTCGCCGCCGTTCTCCTGGCTGACTCTGGTGCAGTCAGGGGTGGGGGCAGGGTCGCCGTCGACGAGAATGCCACCGCCGGCCAACACGGCCCGCTCGGCGTCGGTGAGCTCGAAGAGCGTGACGAGTGCCTCGAGGTCCGCGGCGAGGATCTCGGAGCGCGAGCCCTCCATCGGCACGCTCGTGATCGACGCGCAGCGACCGATCGTGTCCGACGAGGCGGACTGCCGCGGGTCCAAGGGATCGCGCATGGCCTGCTCGGGCGTGCACCCCTTGCGCAGGGCGGTGACGATCGGGACGGTCGTCTGGCCCGGTGCGGGCTTGCCCCAGTCGGTGCTCCGGACGACCGAGAGCGGCAGGACGCGCAGCCCCGGAGCCGCGGCGTTGACCGCCTGGGTCGCCTTGCGGGTCGTCGTCGTGAGGGACTGCGCGGAGCCGTCGAGGGTCGAGGGGTACAGCGCGGCCTGGCCGTCGGGCAGGCGCGGGATGTAGGTGGCCGCGCCGACGCTCACCGTTGTCGCCAGGACGATGAGCACGGTCGCGAGCACCGAAGTTCCTGCGAGGATCGCCGCGACGGTCGAGGTGGCCCGGCCGCGCTGTCGGGCCGCGTCGCGCAGGGCCATTCGCAGGGCCACCGGCGCGCTGCGGCCCAGCCGGGCGGCCCCGACGAGGATGATCGGGACGAGCATGAGCGCGCCGACGACGAGAGCAACCGCGGAGAGCATGAGCGCGAGGGGGAGCAATACGACGAGCAGGGGCTGCTCCGTGCTGGGAGTCATCGCCGCGATCGAGAGCACACCGACGGCCCCCGCCCCTGCGAGCACGAGCCCGGCCACGGGCAGGCGCACGCGGGCCCGGGGCGACACGCTCTGCCCGCGCAGCACCCCGACGATGTCGAGCCGACCCAGCCCGCGCGCGGGGATGAGCGCGGCGACGACGGAGGCGAGGATCGCGCAGACGACGACGATGGCGATCGGCAGCGCGGGGACGTCGAGCGGCCCGAGCATCTGGTCCGGCCGGTTGGCCCGCAGCCAGGCGATCAACGCGAGAGCGCCGAGCAGCCCCACCGCTGCGCCGACCAGCGCCGAGAGCGCCCCGAGCACGAGCGCCTGGGCCAGGACGGTGCGCCGCAGCTGTCCGGCGGTGGCGCCGTTGCTCGCGGCGAGGGCGAGGGTTCGACGGGCGCGGGCGGCGCTCACGGCGAAGGCCGGCCCGACGAGCAGGGTGGTCTCGAGCAACAGCCCGATGGACGCAACGGCGGCGACGATCGCCTGACCGAAGCGTTGCGCGGCACTCTGGTCCGCCACGTAGGGAGGCAGGTCGAGGGAGCTCGGGTCGGGCGGGTCGAGCACGACGGCCCGGCTGGTCACCGAGACGCCGTAGTCCGCGAGGCGGCGGACCTCGTCCCAGCTCACCGGAGTGTCGCGTTCGAGCAGGTATGCCGTCGGGCTGAGGCCCTCGCCCCCGGCACCGAGGACGCCCGGCCGGACGACAAGGTCGGCCGGCCGGACCCCGTAGTCGGCGAGGTAGGCCTCGGCGACGCCGACGACACTCACCTCGCGCTCGGTCCCGCCGGGGGCGGTGAGGGTGAGTGCACCCGAGCCGGGCAGGCCCTTGGCCAGACCGGCCGGGGTCACCGCGGCTTCGCTGTCGGTGGTGGGCCAGCGGCCCGAGACGAGGTGGACCATCCCCTCGGCGGAGGGATTCGCGGCGGCGTCGATGCCGAGCACGCCGGCATCCGCTCCACGCGTGCCGACGGTGGCCCGCGACATCCCGTCGATCACGGGGTAGAGCCGGCCGCCGAGCAGGCGCTCGAGCGCGGCGACCTGGGCGGTCGGGTCGGTGTCGCTCCACCCGGGGATGGGCGTGGGAGCGCCGTCGACACCGATGACGCCGGTGCTCCCCCCGTTGTCCGGGAGGGGGACGAACTTGCTGCCCTGATAGACGACCGACGCCTGGGTCTGCCCGAGTTGGTAGGGCAGTCGTTCGACGGCGGAGAGGTCCTGGGTGGACCACCAGAGGTTGCCGCCTACGAGGAGCAGCACGGGCACGGCGACCATGAGGACGATGAGGGCACTGCGCCCGAGGTGGCGACGCACGTCGCGCCGGGCCAGCCGCAGGGCGACCCGCCATCCGGCGCGCCACTCGCCGCCGGTGTTTGACGGCATACCGGCGGGGTATGCCGTGGGCCGGGTGAGCGTCGTCATCGCTGGGCCTGCTCGGGGCCACCCGCAGGCACGCCGGCCGGTGCGCCGGCAGCGGGCGGGACGGCGGCCCCGGTGGCGGTGGCCTCGTCGGCGATCCGGCCGTCGTGCAGGTAGACCACCCGGTCGGCCCACCCGGCGAATCGCGCCTCGTGGGTGACGAGCAGGCCGGCCGCGCCGGCGTCGCAGCGCTGGCGCAGCACGGTGAGCACCCCCTCGCCGGTGAGCGAGTCGAGCGCGCCGGTCGGCTCGTCGGCCAGGACGAGGCGGCGATCGCCGACGAGCGCGCGGGCGATGGCGACCCGCTGCTGCTGGCCGCCGGACATCTGGTCGGGATAGCGGTCGGCCAGCGCGTCGAGGCCGAGCTCGTGCAGCGCGCCGACCGCGGCCCGGCGGGCTTCGCTCACCCGGCGGCCGTCGAGTTCGAGCGGCAGGCCGATGTTCTCGGCCGCGGTGAGCGACGGGATGAGATTGAGATCCTGGAAGACCACCCCGACCTTGCGTCGGCGCAGCCGGGCCAGGTCGGCCGGGCGCAGCGCGGTCGTCACGGCGCCGTCGATCTCGACCGTGCCGGCGGTCGGCAGGTCGAGTGCCCCGGCGAGGTTGAGCAGGGTCGACTTGCCGCTGCCGGACGGGCCCATCACCGCGACGAGCTCGCCGGAGCGCACCTCGAGGCTCACCCCGGCGAGGGCGTGCACCGCGGTCGCGCCGCTGCCGTGGACCCGGTGCACGTCGGTGACGCGCAGGATGACATCGCTCATGACGACTCCCCTGTCGTGGTGGTATGCCGGGTGGTCCCGGCGGTTAGGCGCCCGTGGGAGCGGGCGGCGAGGGTGGCCTCGACGTGGTCGAGCCAGCGCAGCTCGGCCTCGACGGTGAACAACTGGTGCTCAAGGACGATCCGCTTCGGATCGGCCGGGTCGGCCGGGCCGGCGCTCGGATCGGACTTCGGATCGCGGGCGGTGCGGAGCTTGAGCCGGGTGAGCGCTTGCAGATGGCGCATGGTGGCCGTCCGCTGGGCGCGCAGCACGGCATGGGCGTCGACGCCCGGGGTGGTGACGGCGAGGGCGAGCTTGATGACGAGTTCGTCGCGGGCCGCCTCGGTGCGCTCCACGGGGGTGGTCCACCAGTCGCCCGCGGCGGCGCGACCGGCCTCGGTGAGCCGGTAGGCGATCCGGCCCTCGTCGTCCGCGTGTCCCGCGGCGACGACGAGGCCGTCGCGTTCGAGCCGGGCGAGGGTGGTGTAGACCTGCCCGACGTTGAGCGGCCAGGTCCCACCGGTGCGCTGCTCGAACTCGTTCTTGAGCAGGGCGCCGTAGCGCGGGCCCTGCGCGAGCAGGGCGAGCACGCTCTGGCGAACCGACACGACGCTCCTGGGAACCGGACGCGGATGATGTATACCGGGTATTACTGCTGTTCAGAGACCGTATACTGAGTATGTCCCCGGCGCAAGAAGGTTCGTCGGTCGGCGAGCGGAGCGGGCTCAGACGGTGAGCAGGACCTTGCCGATGTGGGTCGAGGAGGCGAGCACCCGGTGGGCCTCGGCCGCCTGCGCGAGCGGGAACCGCGCGTGGATGATCGGGCGGACCTCGCCCGCTTCCACGAGTGGCCACACGTGTGCGCGGACCGCGGCGACGATGGTCGCCTTCTCCGTGGCCGGCCGGGCGCGCAGCGAGGTCGCGACGATCGAGGCCCGCTTGCCCAGGAGCCGGCCCAGGTCGAGCTCGCCCCGTGCGCCACCCTGCATCCCGATGACGACGAGCCGCCCGTTGACGGCCAAGACGTCGACGTTGCGGGCGAGATAGGAGGCGCCCATGTTGTCCAGGACGACGTCGGCCCCGGGTCCGTTCGGCCCGGTCGCGTCGCCCGAGGTGGCCGCCCGGACGACCTCGACGAAGTCCTGCTCCCGGTAGTCGACGAGGATCGAGGCCCCGAGCTCGCGGCAGGCCGCGAGTTTCTCGGGCGAGCCGGCGGTGACGGCCACCCGCGCACCGATCGCGCGCGCGAGCTGGATGGCCATCGTCCCGATCCCCGACGAGCCGCCGTGGACGAGCAGGGTCTGGTCCGGCTGCAGCCCCGCTGTCATGAAGACGTTGGCGAAGACCGTGCACGCCACCTCGGGCAGCGCGGCGGCGTCGACGAGCGAGACCCCCTCGGGCACCGGGAGCAGCTGGCCGGCCGGGACGGCGACCCGGGCGGCATACCCTCCGCCGGACAGCAGCGCGCACACCTCGTCGCCGACCGTCCACCCGCTCACCCCCTCACCGAGTGCGGCGATGCGCCCGCTGCACTCGAGCCCCAGATAGAGCGAGGCTCCGGGCGGTGGCGGGTAGAAGCCTTGCCGCTGAAGGAGATCCGCCCGATTCACCCCGGCCGCGACGACATCGACGAGCACCTCACCGGGCCCGGGCACCGGGTCGGGTACCTCGGCGAGGACGAGGGCCTGCGGCCCTCCGGGCGTGGGAACGGTGACCGCCTGCATGACCCGAGCGTATGCCGCGTGGTCCCCTCGGGCGGGCTACCCGCGGCGTGGCGAGCGTCCCAACCGCCCGCCAGTCGGTCGGATCCGTGCCAGCCGTGCGCGCGCCTGCCACGCTAGGCCCGTGAGCGGCTACCTGCCCGGCGAGGCGGCATACCGGCGGGTGACCCTCTCCCTCTCGCTCGCCGGGGTGACGACCTTCGCGCTGCTCTACGCACCGCAGGCGCTGCTGCCGGAGCTCGCCGAGGCGTTCGACGTGCCGGCCGGCCAGGCGGCGCTGTCGATCTCGGTGACGACGCTCGTCATGGCCGCCGCTCTGCTCGGCGTCGGCCCGCTCACCGAACGGGTGGGGCGCACGCCGGTGATCATCGCCTCGGTCTTCGCGACGAGCATCCTCGGGTTGTGCCTTGCCCTCGCGCCGAGCTGGCCGGCGCTGCTGGCCATCCGGGCCGCCCAGGGAGTCGCACTGCCGGGGATGGCTGCCGTTGCCATGGCCTACCTTCGTGAGGAGATCGCCCCCGAGGCGCACGGGCAGGCCACCGGGGCCTACATCGGCGGCACCGCGATCGGCGGGATGCTCGGACGGTTCGTCGTCGGGGGGGTTGAGCCGTGGGCGGGCTGGCGGTGGGCGCTGGCCGCCGTCGGACTCGTCGGGCTCGGGTGCGCGATCGTCGTGCGGCTCATCCTGCCCGCCTCGCAGGGCTTCCGGCCCGCACCGCGCGAGGCTGGCGGTGGCCACCGGACGCTGCGGCGGTTGCTCACCGACCCGGCACTCGTCGCGCTCTACGGCATCGGCGCGGTGTCGATGGGCGCCTTCATCGCGACCTTCAACACGATCGGCTTCCGGTTGCGCGAGGCCCCCTATTCCCTCGGGGTCGCCGTCTCCTCGCTTGTCTACCTCGCCTATGCGCCCGGCTCCGCCGTCGCCGCGTATGCCGGTCGGCTGGCCGATCGGCTCGGCCGCCGGGCGGTGCTGCCGGTCGCGGTCGCGGCCATGCTCGCCGGCCTGCTGCTCACCCTCGCCACCCCTCTCTGGGTGCTCCTGCTCGGGCTCACGATGTTCGCCGGGTGCTTCTTCGGCGTCCACGGGCTCGCGTCGGGCTGGGTCGCCGCCCGGGCGCAGCTCGGCGGTGGGGGGATCGGACAGGCGACCGCCTTCTACCTCGTGGCCTACTACCTCGGCTCCTCGCTCTTCGGCTGGTTCGGTGGGCGGGCCTGGGGCAATGGCGGCTGGCCCGAACTCGTCGCCGTCGCAGGCGTGCTCGTCACGATCGCGCTCGTTCTCGCCTGGTGGCTCACCCGGATCCCCAAGCTCACCGAACCGCCGGCCGCGGACCCCGGCGTCACCGCCTATTGAGCTGGGCAGCCGCCCCCCGACCCTCACCCGGGAATCCGAGCCGCCGGCGACCGGGCCCGGAGAGTGGCCCGGTCGTCGGCTCTGGAGAGGTCAGGGCAGGTCAGGGGAGGATGGTGAGGAAGACCGACATGCTCGACCGGTAGAGCGCCGACCAGCCGTTCGTCGTCCGGTCCCAGGCTTCGAGGGTGAAGCCGTGGGCGCAGTTGACCGAGCTGGGGTCGCCGGGGACGGCGGCATCCCAGCCGCCCGGGGGCACGGTCACGGACGTGACGCCGACCCACGGGCCTGGAGCATGGGCGGCATACCCGTCGGAGGCGATCATCGCCGAGGCGTTGGCGCCCCACTGCGACCACAGCGCCCAGCTCGACAGATAGCCGTCCGGGCTGTCCGCGGTCACGGTGAAGGTGAAGCCGCCGGTGCCGGCCCCGCTCGTGTGCACGAGCGCGCACGGGCCGACCTCGATGCCGTCCTTGTGGATGTGCTCGATGATCGCCCGCGGCGGACGGTTGTGCACGAGCACGTCGACGAACCGGCCGGCGTCGGTGCCCGAGCCGATCTCGCTGGCCGCCGAGGCCGACGCGAAGAGTCGGATGGTGATCCGGTGCAGCCCGTCGGGCAGGTCGCCGGTCGCGGCGAAGTAGCCGAGCGAGGCGGTGTACCAGAGGTCGGCGGCCGAGCGGACCGGGAAGAACCGCGTCGCCACGGGCGTCGTCGTCGTGAGGGTGAAGCTCCCGGCCACCCACTTGTAGTCGGCGAACGGGGTGATGACCGGCAGCCCGTCGACCTCGACGGTGTAGTAGCGGGCGCCCACGCTGCGGGCGCCGAGGTGGTTGACCATGACCGGCAGGGTGCCGCCGAAGGGCGCGTTGGTCACCGGGAAGAAGTATCCCGGGTCGGTCGTCGCCAGCCCGCCGCTCACCTTGTCGGCCGGGATGTGGCCGATGCCGAGCAGCACCGGACCCGAGGCGGCATACGGGCTGAGCTCGACCCGGGAGATCTCGGTGTTCGAGCAGACGAGCAGCGACGAGGGGGTGGCCAGGGCGACGCTCGAGGGTCGCACGGGCACGTCGGTGACCACGGTGCGCACTTCGCCGGTGGCGATCACGACGAGGGCGACGTCGTTCTGCGGGTCGCGCTGGGTCGTGTAGAGGGCGCTGTGCGCGTCGTCGGCCCAGGTGAGCATGAACGGCGCGCCGAGCCCGCTCGCCACCGGGTCCTGCCGCCCGTCGGACAGCCGCACTCGGGTGAGCTGCCCACCGCCGCGCGTCTGCTCGGTGACGTATGCCGTGCCACTGGCCGCATCGAGCGCGAGCCCGACGGCACCGAGCAGGCCGGTGGCGACGATCGACCAGGCGTTGCTCGTGAGGTCGATCCGCAGGAGCCGGCCGCCGGCCGGGTCGTATTCGACGACGTAGGCGAGGTGGGCCGGCTCGTCGAGGGCGATCTGGTGCGGCGCGACGAGCCCCGAGACGAGCACGCCCGTCGTCGGCGCGGAGGCGTCGGCGCTGGCGAGGTCGACCTGCAGGATCCGTCCGCTGCGCTCGCTCACCAACGCGTGCTGCTCGTCGGCGAAGACCGCGACCGCCTCGAGGTTGCCGTAGCCGCTGCCGAGTTGCCGGTAGCCCGAGGTCGGCGCATAGGTGACCCACCGGATCTGCAGGTTGTAGCCGTAGGCCAGTACCTTGACCTTGGCCAGCCGGCCGGCATTCGTGCGCACGGCGAAGACGTCGCCCACGACGAGCTGGTTGGTGCTGTCGTCGCTGCCGGGGATCGGAGTGGCGGCATAGGGGAGGGCGGCGAGCTGGGTGTAGCCGAGGGCGGTGAAATTCACCGCGCCGAGGTTGACCAGGCCGGCCCCACCCATGGGGACCATCGCCCGGGCGACCGAGGTCAGCTGTTCCCACCACACGTCGCCGGTGCCGTCGACGGCCACCTCGACGCCACGGTCGAAGTCGAACAGCCAGGTCCCGCGCAGGGTCGCGGTCCCCGACGAGACGACCCGGGCCCCCGGAGCGAGCCGCAGCTCGGACAGGAGGCCGCCGAATTCGACGAAGACGAGGCGGTTGTCGGCCTGGCGGAAGTCGCTGCCGATCGCGCCGGCGAGTCCGGAGGCGAGGGTCTGAGAGGTCATGGCGGGCACGCTCCTGAGCAGGGGGGTGCGGCCCTCGTGGCCGCAGCCGTCGTGGGCGAGGAGCCGCCCGTCCTTCGGGAGATACCTCGGCCGGTCCCGTGCCGACGTCCCTGGGTCAGTCGCACAGGTCGAGGAGCGTGGCCCCGAGCACCCGCACGAGGTCGTCGCCGTCCACGGTGATCGCCACCCCGTGCGCGCCGGCGCCAAGCGAGACCGTCCGCCCGGCGACCCCGCGGTCCGCGAGGACCGGCCAGGCCGTGCTCGCCCCGAACGGCGTGATCGTCCCGCGTTCGTAGCCGGTCGCCTCCCGCGCCCCCTCGGCGTCGGGCATGGACAGTCGCGAGGTCCCGAGGGTCGCGCGCAGCTTCGGCCAGGAGAACTCCCGGTCCCCGGGCACGAGCACGAACAGGAAGTCCTCGTCGGCGCGACGCACCACGAGGGTCTTGACGATGTCGCCGGGCGCGACACCGCGCAGCGCCGCGGCCTCGGCGAGCGAGCGCACGCGGCCGTGCCGGGTGACGGCATACCGGATGCCGCTCGCCCGCACCGCGGCGAGCGCGCGCTGCTCGCCTTCGCTCGGCGGCTCGGTCGGCGCGTCGCCTGTCGGGCCGGTCATCGGGCAACTGTATGCCGTGTGCAGGTCGCCGCCCGCGGGTGCGGCCGGGGCCGTGATCGGGCACAATCCCCCGCGGTGGAACGTTGGGGTGTCAGGATGGACATGGCAACGAGGCCTAACCCGCAGCCGAGCAGGCGCCGAGTGCAGGGAGTGACGTGACGTCGTTCTGGGCCGAACACGCGTGGCTGCCCACGGGTCTGGCCCGTTCGGTGCGGATGGTCGTCTCCGACGGGCGCTTCCTCTCGGTCGAGGCTCGCGCCCAGCGTCAGCCCGAGGACGAGCGGTTGCGCGGCGTCGTCCTGCCCGGCCTCGCCAACGCGCACAGCCATGTCTTCCAGCGGTCCCTGCGGGGACGCACCCAGTCCAGCGCCGACAACGTCCTCACGTGGCGGACGCTCATGTACGAGGTGGCCGACCGGCTCAACCCCGAGCTCTACCTCGCCCTCGCCCGGGCGACCTTCGCGGAGATGGCCCTCGCCGGTTTCACGGTGGTCGGGGAATACCACTACCTCCACCACGGTCCCGGTGGCACACGCTATGCCGACCCCAACGCGATGGGCGACGCCCTCGTCAAGGCGGCCGGCGAGGTGGGCGTGCGCCTCACCCTGCTGGACACCCTCTACCTGCGCGGCGGGCTCACCTCCGAAGGGCATCTGCCGATCGAGGGGGCGCAGGCCCGGTTCGCCGACGCCTCGGTCGAGGAATGGGCCGACCGGATGTCGCGGATCGGCCAGACGGAGGTGCTGCGCCGGGGCGCGGCGATCCACTCGATCCGGGCGGTCCCTCGCGAGGAGACGAGCCGGGCGGTGGCCTTCGTGGGCGACCAACCGCTGCACGTCTATCTCTCCGAGCAGCCGGCCGAGAACCTCGCCTGCGAGATGTACTACGGCTGCAGCCCGGCCCGGCTGCTCGCCGATGTCGGGGTGCTCGGCCCGGAGAGCACTGCCGTCCATGCCACCCACGTGAGTGACTCCGACATCGCCCTGCTCGCGGAGGCGCAGAGCCAGGTCGTCGTCTGCCCGACTTCGGAGGCGGACATGGCCGACGGGATGGCCCCGGTGCACCGGCTCATCGACGCCGGGGTGCCGGTGGCGATCGGGTCGGACCAGCATGCGATCGTCGACCCGTTCGTCGAGTTGCGCGAGTTGGAGATGCACGAGCGGCTGCGCACCGGAGAGCGTGGTCAGGTGCCCACGGGGGAACTCGTCCGGGTCGGCTCGATCAACGGCTACCAAAGCCTCGGCTGGTACGACGGGGGGTCGCTGGCTGCGGGGATGCTCGCCGACTTCGTCACCGTCGATCAGGACTCCGTGCGCACGGCCGGGAGCAAGGCCGCCGAGATCGTCTACACGGCGACCGCGGCCGACGTCCTCGGGGTGTGGGTCGGCGGTCGGCCGATCGTCACCAACGGCGTGCACTCCTTCGGCCCGGTAGGGCCCCTGCTGCGCGAGGCATTCCACCTCATCCGCGAGGCGGCCGCCGGCTGAGGGCCGCGCAGAGGTATGCCGCGCGGCATACCGGGGGTGCGTGTGCTCGGGCGGTCAGGCCGCGGCCTCGTCCTTGGCCATCGCCGCGGGGAGGTGCCCGGTGGACTTCGCGTAGTACTGGGCCGCCTTGCGCGTGGCGGCCACGCGGGCCGCACCGACGGCCAGCCCGGTGAGGGCGGCGAACAGGACGGCCTCCGGCCACGAGGAGCCGTCGGGGTGGTTGGGATCGTCCGGCGCGGGCTTGCCGGCGGCGACCCGCCACCCGGTGCTCACGACCCGCTGAGCCACGGCGGCCGCGAGCATCGCCGACCCGGTGCCGAGCACCTTCCACACGAGCGAGCCCATCCCCGCACCTCCCGGTCCGCTGGTGGCGTCCGTCGCCAGCGCTATGCCGACTCTCGCACGCCCAGCGGGTAAAGTCACCCTCACCACGACAGGGGAGCGCCCCAGCGCTGAGAGTGCGGTCCGCCGCAGACCCTCGAACCTGATCCGGGTCATACCGGCGATAGGGAGTCGAGTCTCACCCGTCGACCTCCGATGGGTCGACGGCCCCTCCTGCAGAAGGAGGAGTCATCCGTATGCCGTCCCTCGCACCTCCCAGCCCCGACCCCGGGTGCGCCTCCAACCACGGTCACGGTCGCACCCGGGCCCTGCGGCCCGCCCGGGCCGGCTTCGTCGCGCTCGCGGCCGTGCTCGTCACGGCGCTGTCCGCGTGCTCGCTCGGCTCCGTGTCGTCTACCTCGGGGTCGGCCTCGGCGACCGGCACCTCGGGCTCCGGCAGTTCGAGCGCCACCGCCGCACCGCCCCGGTGCGGTGCGAACACCGAGGTCCTGCTGGCCACCCACGACTCGTTCGTGCTGTCCGACGACCTCGTCAAGGGCTTCACGGCCGCGACCGGATGCACCCTCAAGGTGCTCAGCAACGGCGATGCCGGGGCGCTCACGAACAAGCTCGTCCTCACGAAGGCCTCGCCGATCGCCGACGCCGTCTTCGGCATCGACAACACCTTCGCGGGCCGCGCGCTCGGGGCAGGCATCCTCGGCGACTACACGCCGACGCTGCCGGCCGGGGCCTCGGCGCACGCCCTCACCGGGGCCGGGGCCGCGGCGCTCACGCCGATCGACTACGGCGACGTGTGCGTCAACGTCGACCTCGCGTGGTTCTCCGCGCACTCGCTCACCGTGCCGGCGACCCTCGACGACCTGCTCAAGCCCGAATACAAGGGCCTGTTCGTCACTCCGGGCGCCGCGACGTCCAGCCCCGGTCTCGCCTTCCTCCTCGCGACGATCGCTGCCAAGGGCGACGGCTGGCCGGACTACTGGACCAAGCTGATGGCCAACGGCGCCAAGATCACGGCTGGCTGGAACGACGCGTACATGGTCGACTTCTCCGGGGGGGAGGGCAAGGGCGCCCGTCCGATCGTCCTTTCCTATGCCTCCTCGCCGCCGTTCACGATCCCCAAGGGCGGGACGGCTCCGGCGACCGCGGCGCTGCTGGGCACCTGCTTCCGGCAGGTGGAGTATGCCGGTGTGCTGGCGGGCGCGAAGAACCCCGAGGGGGCCAAGGCGCTGGTCTCCTACCTGCTGAGCCGCCCGGTCCAGGAGTCCATCCCCGACGCGATGTACATGTACCCCGTCGACTCCGCGGCGACGCTCCCGGCGGCGTGGGCGAGTTGGGCCAAGGTGGCCGATCACCCGTTCGTGGTGAGCGCCGAGGACATCGCCGCTCACCGGGAGGCCTGGCTCGCGCAGTGGGCGCAGGTGACCGGCAAGTGAGCACCGGCGTGCGGCCGTCGCGGGCTCCGGCGCCGGCTCGGCGCCTGCCGTGAGGCCTGCACGCCTGGGCAGGGCGGCCGCGACGACGCTCGCGGCCGCCCTGCCGCTGGCCTTCCTCGCGATCTTCTTCGCGCTCCCGGTGGGCGGGATGCTCGTCCGCGGACTGCTGCCGGACGGACATCTCGATCTGTCCGGCTTCGGCGAGGTCCTCGGCCGGGCGCGCACCCAGCGGATCGTCGGCTTCACCCTTGGGATGGCCGGGATCGCGACCGTGGTCACCGTCCTGGTCGGGGTGCCGGTCGCGCACGCCCTCTACCGGCTCGCGCTGCCCGGACGCCGGATCCTGCGAGCGCTCGTCGTCATGCCCTTCGTCCTGCCCACGGTCGTCGTCGGGGTGATGTTCCGCTCGCTGCTCGCACCGGGTGGCCTGCTCGGCGGGCTGGGGCTGGACGGGAGCTGGCAGGCGATCCTCGCGGCATACGTCTTCTTCAACCTCGCTGTCGTCGTGCGGACGGTGGGCGGGGCGTGGGAGGGCCTGGACCGGCGGATGGAGGAGGCGGCCGCAGCCCTGGGTGCCGGACCGTGGACGGTCTTCCGCACGGTCACCCTGCCGGCCCTGCTCCCGGCGATCGTCTCGGCGGCCTCGGTCGTCTTCCTCTTCTGCGCAACCGCGTTCGGGGTGGTGCTCGTCCTCGGCGGCCTGGACTACGGCACGGTCGAGACCGAGATCTACGTCCTCACCACCTCGATGCTCGACCTGCGCGGGGCGGCCGTGCTCTCGGTGCTCCAGTTCGCCGCGGTGGCCGCAATGCTCGTCGTCGCCGACCGCACGCGGGTCCGGCGAGGAGCCGGTATGCCGGGTGGCTCCCGGGCGGCGCGTGGAGCGGTCGCGCCGGGGCGGATCACGGCATACGCCACTGGTTCGCTCCTGGTCACCGCAGTCGCGGTCGTCTTCGTCGGGCTGCCGGTCTTCGCCCTCGTCGGCCGCTCCTTCACCCGGTCGGGGGAGTGGACGTGGGAGAACTACCGGGCGCTCGGAGCGCTCGACGGCCACCACACCGTCGCGGTGACGGTCTGGGAGGCGGTGATCACCTCGTGGCGGATCGCCGTCGACGCGGCCCTCGTCGCGGTCGTGCTGGGGCTCCTCGTGGCCGTGCTCGTCACCCGGCCGGCGCACACGCCCGGGCAGGCGCGCCGTCGCCGGCTGCTCGACGCGCTCGTCATGGTGCCGCTCGGCGTGAGCGCGGTGACCGTCGGTTTCGGTTTCCTCGTCACCCTCGACCGGCCGCCGCTCGACCTGCGCTCCTCACCGGTGCTCGTGCCGTTGGCCCAGGCGATGGTCGCCTTGCCGCTCGTCGTGCGCACGCTCACCCCGGTGCTCGGTGCGGTCGACGACCGTCAACGCCAGGCTGCGGCCACGCTCGGTGCCACCCCGGTGCGGGTCTGGCTCACCGTCGACCTCCCGGTGGTGTGGCGCCCTCTGCTCGCGGCCGTCGGCCTCGCGCTCGCCGTCTCGCTCGGGGAGTTCGGTGCGACGAGCTTCCTCGTCCGGCCGGACCAGCCCACCCTGCCGGTCGTCGTCTACCGGCTGCTCGGCCGGCCGGGGGCGGACACCTTCGGGATGGCGCTCGCGGCGGCCGTCGTCCTCTCGCTCATGACCGTCGTCGTCATGGGTCTCGTCGAGCGACTGCGGGTGAGCTCGGTGGGGGCCTTCTGATGCTGCGAATCGACCGGCTCACCGTGCGCTTCGGGTCGACCACCGCCGTCGACGGCGTCTCGATCGAGCTCCCCGAGGGGTCCGTGCTCGCGGTGCTCGGGCCCTCGGGGTGCGGCAAGTCCACCCTCCTGCGGGCCGTCGCAGGGCTCGAGCGTCCGTCCGCCGGGACCATCTCGCTCGACGGACGCTCGCTCGCCGACGTGCCCACCCATCGCCGCGGCTTCGCGATGATGTTCCAGGACGGCCAGCTCTTCCCCCACCTCGACGTCGCCGGAAACGTCGGCTATCCCCTTGCGCGACAAGGTATCCGAGGAGCTGCGGCACGGGCTGAGGTTGCTCGGCTGCTCGACCTCGTCGGACTCGGCGGCTATGCCGACCGACGGACCGCGACGTTGAGCGGTGGAGAGAGCCAGCGGGTCGCCCTCGCCCGCGCGCTGGCGGCCGGGCCTCGACTCCTGCTGCTCGACGAGCCGCTGTCCGCGCTCGACCGCTCGCTGCGCGAACGCCTCGCCGCCGACCTGCGAGACGTGCTCGTGGCGACCGGGACGACCGCCCTGCTCGTCACCCACGACCACGGGGAAGCCTTCGCGGTCGCCGACCGAACCGCCCTCATGCGGGCGGGACGGGTCGTGCAACAGGGCGTGACCGCCGACGTGTGGCGCCACCCCCTCGACGAGGAGGCGGCCCTCTTCCTCGGCTTCGAGACGGTTCTGCGGGGCCCGGCTGCCGTGGCGGCGCTCGCGAGCGTCGACCCGGCGACGTTGCCCGCCCGCCCGGGGGATGAGGTGCGCGAGCTGGCCGTGCGGCCACACGCCCTGCTCGTGGGATCGGTCGGGCCGCTGCGGGGGCAGGTCAGGGCCCTCGTGCCGACCCCCGACGGCACCCGGGTCCTCGTCGACGTCGAGGGGATCGGGTCGCTCTCCGGCCGCTGCGAGGGTCCCGATCCACAGGTGGGCGAGTCGGTGCGCTCGCGCTTCGACCCCTCCGGTCTGGCCCCCGTGGGTCTCGGATCCCCGGGTAACTCCCCACGTGAGCAGGTGCCGGACGTGTTCGGGCCTGGATCCCCCGGGTAACTCCCCACGTGAGCAGTTGCCGGACCGCTCAGGCTCGGGTCACTCCGCCCGCGTCGCGAACCCGACGACCCAGTCCTCGCGCTGCTCGCCGTCGACGAGCAGTCGCCAGGAATAGCGCCGGGCCGGCGGCAGCGGGAAGGGGGGTATGCCGATCGCCACCGCCGCGTCGACCGGCGCGCCGGGGGTGAGCCCGGTGGGGCGTCCGACCTCGAGTCGGGCAGCGACGACGACCGGGCGCGGCGTGGTATCGGTGCCCGCACCCTCGGCCGGTGGGCGGCGCAACACCGGATGCCCGTCCTCGTCGACGAGGTGCAGCTCGATGTGGATGGGCCGCCCGGCGCGGTCCCACGGCACGTCGAACTTGAGGGCGAGGAACATCGGCATCGGGGCCGCCGGCCGCACCGACCAGCCGCCGCCGTTGATGTAGAGCTTGCCTTCGGCCACGACCGCGTGGTCGCACAGGAGCATGGTCACGCGCACAGAGCCATTGTCTCCCGGGGAGCCGGGAGTGAACGCCGCGGCACCCCATCCCGGGGGTTGAGAAATGGCGACCGGCGCGGCATACCCGACGTGGGAGGCTTGATCCATGCGTGAGGTGACCCAGAGCCGCAAACTTGCCGACGTCTGCTACGACATCCGCGGCCCGGTGCTCGACGAGGCCAAGCGGCTCGAGGACGAGGGCCACCGGATCCTCAAACTCAACATCGGCAACCCGGCCCCGTTCGGCTTCGAGGCACCCGACGAGATCCTCGTCGACATGATCGCGACCCTGCCGCAGGCCCAGGGCTACAGCGACAGCAAGGGCATCGTCTCGGCCCGGCGCGCGGTCACCCAGTACTACCGCCTCAAAGGCGTCGAGGGCGTCGGCATCGAGGACGTCTACCTCGGCAACGGGGTGAGCGAGCTCATCGTCATGGCCATGCAGGCGATGCTCGACAACGGCGACGAGGTGCTCATCCCCGCGCCCGACTACCCGCTGTGGACCGCGGCGACGGCGCTCGCCGGGGGCACCCCGGTGCACTACCTCTGCGACGAGACCGCTGGCTGGCAGCCCGACCTCGCCGATCTCGCCGCCAAGATCACGCCGCGGACCAAGGCGATCGTCGTCATCAACCCGAACAATCCGACCGGCGCGGTCTACTCCACGCAGACCCTCATGTCGATCGTCGAACTCGCCCGCGAGCACGGCCTGGTCCTCATGGCCGACGAGATCTACGACAAGATCCTCTACGAGCAGGCCCGGCACATCGCGCTCGCCTCACTTGCCCCCGACCTGTTCTGCCTGAGCTTCAACGGCCTGTCCAAGGCCTATCGGGTGGCCGGCTTCCGGTCCGGCTGGATGGCGTTGTCCGGGCCCAAGCACCACGCCCGCCCCTTCATCGAGGGGCTCAACATCCTGGCCAACATGCGCCTGTGCGCCAACGTCCCGGCCCAGCACGTCATCGCCACCGCTCTCGGCGGCTACCAGTCGATCAACGAACTCGTCCTGCCCGGTGGTCGCCTGCTCGCCCAGCGCAACCGGGCCTGGGAGATGCTCAACGAGATCCCCGGGGTGTCCTGCGTGAAGCCCGGCGGCGCCCTCTACCTGTTCCCGCGGCTCGATCCAGAGGTGCACGAGATCCGCGACGACGAGCGCTTCGCCCTCGACCTCGTGCGCCAGGAGAAGATCCTCGTCGTGCAGGGGTCGGGCTTCAACTGGCCCCACCCCGACCACTTCCGGATCGTCACCCTGCCGATGCTCACCGACCTCGAGGAGGCGGTCGAGCGGATCGGCAATTTCCTCTCCTCCTACCGGCAGTAGCGCACCGGCCGGTGACGCGCTGAGGGGGTATGCCGCGCGGCATACCCCCTCAGCGCGTGACGAACCGGCGCATCCCGTCAGTCGGGCAAGACCCGGTGCCCGCTCCGCGAGGGTGCGGACATGGGCCGATGCGAGGGCCGATTGCCGGCCCATCGCCGCAACCTGCGCGCGGGCAGCGGCCATGTCCGCACCCAGCGCGCAGGCAGCAATCGGTCAGATCCGGGTGGACGATCCCGCAATGCCGACGAGGGCGATCATGGCGATGACGTAGAGCACGGCGAGGACGAGCAGGACCGTGCCGACAATGCCGCAGACCATTCCGGCCTGCACCTGGCCGCGGTTGCTGTAGGGCTGGCCGCTCGCGTCGATCTCCCTGAGCGCGGACCGGCCCATCGACCACGCGAACGGGCCGAGGAGCTGGCAGATGACGATGGACAGGATGCCCAGGACCAGCACCATCGTCCCGCGGGGGTGTTCCAGCCCGTAGGCGGCACCACCATAGGCGGGGGCCGGGGGATAGCCCGGCGTGCTGCCGTAGCCGGCCGGCTGCTGCGGGTAGCCCTGCTGGGGGTAACCCTGCTGCGGGTAGCCCTGCTGGGCTGCCGGCGGCGGGTAAGCCTGTTGGGGATAGGAGGGAGCGGCGGCCGGCGGCGCGACCGGAGCCGGTGGGACCGGCGGATAGCTCGGCGGCGGGACGGCCGAGGATTCGCCGGGCTGCGCCCCCCAGGGCGAATCCGACGCGGGCGGGATCGGAGTGGTCGGGTCGGCCGGCGGTGTCGGCGCCGTCGGGTCGGAGCTGCTCGGTCGGTCGGCCGTCGGGTCCATGCTCATGCAGCCACCCTATGCGCTCGCGCCGATCGTGGCAGGCTGAACCCTCGTGACCTCCCAGACCCCGCCGCCGGAGCCGTCCGAGCCGCCAGAGCCGTCGCCCACGCCCGCGCCCGCCGACGCGGCAGATGCCACGGACACCACGGAGACCCCGGGGCCGCTCGGTCGACGGGCCGTGCGACTCGAGCGGGTCGCCGCCGGACGGTATGCCGTGACCAACCCGCGCGGGGGCGTCGTCACCCTCGGGCGGGGCGCGGACGCCGACTACACCCCGGTCGAGCTGCTCCTGGCCGCGATCGCCGGCTGCACGGCTGTCGACGTCGACGAGGTGACCTCGCGCCGGGCCGAGCCGGAGTCCTTCCTCGTCGACTGCGAGGGGATCAAGGTCTCCGACGAACTGGGCAACCACCTGTCCGGCGTCGAGGTCACCTTCCGGCTCGTCTTCCCCGACGACGAGGGGGGCCGCGCCGCGACCGCGCTCGTGCCCCGCCTGGTCCGGCTCTCGCACGAGAAGCTCTGCACGGTGAGCCGCACGGTCATGCTCCCCACGCCGGTCCGCAGCGTGATCGCCGACCCGGCCGCGTCCCAGGCACCGGGCGACTGAGCAACCGGCCGCGGGACCTGACCCCCCCGGGGCCCCGTGACCCGAACCCCGAGCCAGACCGCGAGGTGGCCCCGTGTGGCGCCACCGAACCGGCGGGCGCGCGGCATACAGTGCATGGACGATGAGCGTCGACGTCCTGCCCGCCAACGTGTCCTCCGCCGTCGCGGCGACGGTGGACAGCTACCTGCAGCGCGTCCGCAGCCATGCCCCCGGGATGGTCGACGGGGTCTATCTCACGGGCTCGGTCGCGCTCGGCGACGTGCACCCCGGACGCAGTGACGTCGACGTCGTCACCGTGCTGCGCGCGCGCCCCGACGCCGAGGGATTGCGCGCCCTCGCCGACCTCCACGAAGGCCTCGCCCTGCCCGACCGCCGCGACCCCGCCTGGGACCGCACGCGAGCCCGGTTCGACGGTTGGTACCTCACCTGGGACGACCTCGCCGCCGCACCGGCACCGGGGGTCACCCTCGGGCTGCGCGCCCTCGATCGTCGGCTCTTCCGGGGCCCGGGCTGGGTTCCGCCGGCGCTGTTGTGGCATGAACTCGCCGAGCACGCGCTGCACGTGGCCGGACCTTCGCTCGAAGGGCGGGTGGCGGTCCCCGGCCCCGAAGCCGTCCGCGCGAGTTGCCGGCAGACCCTGGACCGACAGTGGGTCCCGTGGTGGCAGCGCACGGCGAAGACGGCCTCGGCCGCCGGGCTCGGAGCGCTCGGCCCGCTCGCGCCCGCGACCGGCGTGCTCGGCGTCGCGCGGATCCGCTACACCCTCGAGACGGGGCGGGTGACCTCCAAGTGCGGCGGCGGCGAATGGGCGCTGGACACCATGCATCCGCGTTGGCGGCGGATCCTCACCGAGGCGCTGCGGGTCCGCCACCGGCCCGACCGGCCCTCCCTTTATCGCTCGCCGTGGCAGCGCCGGCGCGACGCACTCGCCTTCGTCGACGCCGTCCTCACCGAGGCGGAGTCCACGGATGACTGACGCCGCCGCCGTCCTGGACCCGGCGTCCGTGCAGGCACTGCTCGCGCGGACCGGCGTCCCCGATCCGGCCGACGCCCCCGCGCTGCGCTGGGGTGTGCTGGCCCCCGGGGGGATCGCCCACAAGTTCGTCGACGCCGTGCACTCCTACACCGCCGGGCGGGTGGTGGCTGCGGCCTCACGCGACGCGGACCGGGCGCGCGCCTTCGCGCAGGTGCACGGCATACCGCGGGCATATGCCGGCTACGACCGACTCGTGGCCGACCCGGAGGTCGACGCGGTCTACGTCGCGTCGCCGCACTCGGCCCATCTCGCACACGCCGTGCTCGCGATCGAGGCCGGCAAGCACGTGCTCGTCGAAAAGGCGTTGGCCCGCAACCTGGCCGAGGTGGACCGGATCTTCGCGGCGGCGGCCGCGCACCGGGTCTTCGCGATGGAGGCGATGTGGACCCGGCACCTGCCCCACATCGCCCTCGTGCGCGAGTGGGTCGCCCAGGGTCGGGTCGGTCAGGTCGTGAGCGTCGTCGCCGACCATGGACAGTCCCTCGACCTCGAGGCGACCCACAGGCTCAAGGACCCGACGCTCGCCGGAGGGGCGCTGCTCGACCTGGGGGTCTATCCGATCTCCTTCGTCGTCGATCTGCTCGGGGCTCCGTGGGGCGTCCATGCGACGGGTCATCGCACCGAGACGGGGGTCGACGCGACCTCGGCGATCACCCTCGAATACCCGGATCCCGTTGTCGCGCAGGCGTCCTGCACGTTGCTCACCAAGACGCCGACGACGGCCGTGGTGGCCGGCACGGCGGCGCGGATCGAGCTCGAGGGCGACTTCTACGCACCGACCCGGCTGCAGCTGATCTCGGCCGACCGTGGCCTCGACCCGCAGGCCGCCGTGCTGGAGACGGTCGATGCCCGGGTGCCCAACGGCTTCCAGTTCCAGGTCGCCGAGGCTGCGCGGTGCATCACGGCCGGGCTGGCCGAGAGTCCACGGATGGACTGGGAGTCCTCCCGCACGGTCATGCGCGCGATGGACACGGTGCGCGCACAGCTCGGGGTGCGCTATCCCGGTGAGTGAGCGTCCTCGGGTCGCGGCATCGGCCGCACCGTGAGGATCTGCTCGGCTCGGCCCACCGGTCCCGACTCGTCGTGCAGCGTGGTCGAGGTGAGCCCCACACCCGCTTCGCCGATCGTCACGAGGGTGTCGAAGCCGACCCAGTGCCCGGGCCCGCCGTGCGGTTCCCGGTAGAAGTGGATCGACAGGTCGACGTTGGGGAACAGCCACTCACGCGGGTCCAGCCGGGTGTTCATCCCGTTGGCCGTGTCGACGAGACACACGAAGGCCGCCGCCGGCGCCACCGGCTCGTCGGCGACGACGACGAGGTCGGTCGAGATCCACGCCTGCCCCCGGCCCGGCGTCCGGTCGTCGGTATGCCGCAGCCGCAGGCTCGCGATGTACCCGCCCGGCCACCAGCCCGACGGGTCGATCGAGGTGCCGTCGGCCACCGCCGGCAGCGCCTCGGGGAGTCCGCCCGCGACCCCCGCAGTGTCCGTCCGCGCCAGCCGCCATGCACTCGCGCGCACCACCTCGCGCCCGCCGGCGACCGCGACCGCCTCGACGAGCTCGATCGTGCGCCCCGGCCGCACGGTGCGCACGGTGATCGTGGTCGGCAGTGCGGGGATGAGGCCGAGGATCTCGAAGGTGACCCGGGCCAGCGCGAGGTCGTCGCGGTGTTCGCGCCGGGAGAGGCAGTGCGCGAGCAGCCCCGACACGGGTGCCATGTGCTGCTCGTGGGCGTTCCACGCCCCTTGGGCGTTGAGGGTGGGCGCGAAGGTGTCCTCAGAGAGCCTGCGGTAGTAGGCGACCGGGTCGGCCACCAGGTCGGGCAGGTCGTCGAGGCTCATCCCCACCGCGCTCACGATGCCGAGCCTTCACCGGCCGAGGTCACCCGGTCGAGGATCGCCGCTGCGCACTCCCGCGGAGCGAGCTCGGGCAACCAGTGCCCATGCGGCAGCCGGGTGAATCGGTAGTCGGCGAGCACGCACTCGGCCGTGAGCGCGGCCGCCTTCGGCCCGAGGTAGCTGTCGCGCTCACCCCACACGAAAGCGGCTGGCACCCGGCAGCGATGGGCGACCCCACGGGTGAGCAGGGCACCGCGGTACCAGTTCATCGCCGCGGTGAGCGCGCCGGGCTCGGCGAGGTGGGCGGCATACCGCTGGGCGTCCTCGGCGGGCAACCCGTCGGCGGCGAGGGTGCGGGCCATGCGGGGCGCGAACCACCACTCGGGCACGCGGGGGAGCTGGATGGCTGCCATGTACCACGAGCGCCGCGCCTGGTCGAGGCTTGTGCGCAGGGCCCGGTTGGTCGCGATCGGGTGCGGGGTGGACAGCGACGTCACCGAGGCGACCCGGTCGGCGTGCTGCCCGGCGGTGAGCCACGCGACGCCGCCACCCCAGTCGTGCCCGACGACGTGGAACCGCCCGACCCCCGCCGCGTCCGCGAGTGCCACGACATCGGCGACGAGTTGGTCCGACGTGTATGCCGCCCGCCCCCGGGGCCGCGCGCCGGAGGAGTAGCCGCGCTGGTCGGGGGCGATCGTGCGTAGCCCGGCGTCGTGCAGGAGCGGCGCGACCCGCCGCCAGCTCGACCGGTCGGTGGGGAAGCCGTGCAGGAGGACGACGAGCGGCCCGTCGAGCGGTCCCTCGTCGTCGACCTCGAACCGAAGCCCCGCCCGCTCGAAGTCGCCGATCCGCATCGTGCCTCCTTCGCGTCGCCGGTGGCAGGACCGCCACCAACATCCTGCCACCGGACCCAGCTCACGACCCTCCGGCCGCCGCTCGCCGCGCGCGCTCGGCCACCGCATAGGGGTCGGTGCGCGCGTCGTAGCCCCAGAAGCCCCGCAGCCAGGCCGCTGTCGCCGCCACGCCGACCACGCAGAGCAGGCCGCCGGAGACGATCGAGGTGCGGACCGACCAGCGGTCGGCGACGAGCCCCGAGCGCACCTGTCCGCCGAGCGGACCGACCGAATAGGAGAGCATCTCGATCCCCGCGAGCCGGCCGCGCATCTCGTCGGGGATGGTCTGGTGCCAGATGACCGAACGGAAGAGGGCACTGACCATGTCGGCCCCGCCGGCCACGGCGAGAGCGCCGAGCACGAGCGGGATGTTCGTCGTGAGTCCTGCGGCGGCGACCGCGCCGCCCCACACGGCCGCCGCGAGGACGACCGCGCGCCCGTGCCGGTGGACGCGCCCGGTCCACCCCGAGGTCGCGGTGACGAGGAGGCTGCCCACGGTCCCGGCGGAGTAGAGCAGGCCGAGCACACTCGGCGAGTCCAGCACGTCGGCGGCGAGAGCGGGGAAGAGCACGGTCGGCATCGCGAGGAACATCGCCGCGATGTCGACCAGATAGGTGCCCAGCAGGTCCGGGCGGCCCACGGCATAGCGCGCCCCTTCGGCGATCGACCGCAGACTCGGGCGAGTGCCCTCCTCGAGCGGTGGATAGCTCCGCAGCCGCGCGAAGAGGACGGTCGCCACGACGAGTCCCCCGACGTCGATCGCGTATGCCATTGCCGCACCGACCGATTCGACGAGTATGCCGCCCACGGCGGGTCCGGCGAGCAGGCCGATCTGCATGCCGAGGGAGCTCACCGACACCGCTGCGGGCAACTCGTCGTGGGCGACCGTGCGCGGGATGAGTGCCTCCCGGCTCGGCCGCTGGAGCGCGCCGGCCGCCGACAGGAGGGCGCCGACGAGGTAGATCGCCCAGGTCTGGGGTGTCGGGAGCAGGGCGTTGCCGACGAGGCCCGCGGTGAGGACGACCTGGGCCACGCCGGTCCACACGAGGACGACGCGTCGGTCGGCGTGGTCGGCCAGGGCCCCGCCCCAGAGCCCGAAGGCCACGAGCGGGACGAGCTCGACGATCCCCAGGGCGCCGACCGCGAGGTTGGATCCGGTGAGCCGGTAGAGCTGCCAGGGCAGCGCGACGTAGCTCACCATCCCGCCGAGGTAGAAGACCGTGCCGGCGAGGAAGAGGCGCCGGAAGTCCGCGGACGTGCGCAACGGGGTGAGGTCCACGCGCGCGCTGCGCAGCCGCTCCCGGACTCCCACCTGGGCGAGTGTGCCGCACATCGGGTATGCCGCGCGCGGACTTCCCCGGCCGCGCGCGTCGTCGCCAGCCCATGCGCGCGGGGCGACGGCATACTGGGCGACCATGAGCGAGCGCATCGGCATCCCCGTGGACGGCGGCGAACTGCCCGCACTGCTGTGGCGACCGCCGGCCGGACGCGGACCGGGGATCCTCCTCGTCCAGGAGATCTTCGGGCTCTCGCCCTACATTCGTCGACGCGCGGAGGATCTCGCCGCCCTCGGCTATGTCGTGCTTGCGCCGCAGCTCTACTGGCGCGAGGGGGTCGAGGCCGTGCCCGACGGTCCGCAGATGCTCGACGCCGGACTCGCCCTCGTCACCGCTCTCGACTGGGAGGCGGCGGTCTGCGACGGCGTGGCGTCGGTCGATGCGCTGCGCGCTCGTCCCGAGGTCGATGGCCGGGTCGGGGTGGTCGGCTTCTGTTTCGGGGGTGGTCTCGGCTATGCCGTCGCCGCCACCCTGCAGGCAGGCGCGCCGGTCGATGCCCTCGTGAGCTACTACGGCTCGGCATTGCCGATGCTCGTCGACGCGATGCCGGTGGTCTGCGCGCCGAGCCTGCATCACTTCGGCACGGCCGACTCCTATCTCGACCTCGCGACCGTCGAGCACATCCGCTCGGTCGTCGGGGGCAGCGGGGTGTGCGAGTTCCACCTCTACGAGGGGGCCGACCACGCCTTCGACAATCCCGACTTCGTCCTGCACCACGCCGGTGCCTCGCGGGGGGCGTGGACACGGACCGTGGAATTCCTCGGACGAGTGCTCCCGACGCGAGTTGGCAGCTGATCTCGTTGCCGCACAACGAGTTCGGCCAACCGATCGGTGACCCGGTCGACTGGCATGGGGCGCGCTCGCCGGGCCCGGTGGTTCTCGAGGGGCGTCGTTGCCGACTCGAGCCGCTCACCATGGGGCACGTCCCCGACCTCTTCGCCGCACTCGTGCCCGGCGGCGAGCGCCTGTGGACCTACCTCTCGATCGGCCCGTGCCACAGCGAGGCAGAGCTCGCCGGGGTCGTCGCCGATCTGCTCGACACCCCGGGCTGGGTCGTCTTCGCCGTGTGCGAGCCCGGCGGGCGGGCGGTGGGCTTCGCGGCATACCTGCGGGTGGATCCCGCGCTCGGGACGATCGAGATCGGCTCGGTCGTCTGGTCGCCGAGGCTCGCGCGGACGGCCGCGGCGACCGAGGCGATCGCGCTCATGGCGGGGCACGTCTTCGACGATCTGGGCTATCGGCGTCTCGAGTGGAAGTGCGACGCCCTCAACGAGCCCAGCCGTCGGGCTGCGCTTCGGCTCGGCTTCCGGTTCGAGGGGGTGTGGCGGCAGGCGACCCTCTACAAGGGCCGCAATCGCGACACGGCGTGGTTCGCGATGACCGACGCCGACTGGCCGGGCGTGCGGACGGCATACGAACGCTGGCTGCGGGTGGAGAATTTCGACGTCGACGGGTGCCAGCGCAGTCCGCTGGCCGTGCCCGGGGTGGGACGCGGCTGAGGACGCCGGCCGATCAGCCGAACAGGCCGAGCTGTCCGAAGTGATCGGCCAGCAGGTAGTAGACCGTCACCCGGTTCTTGTGGTTGACGCCCTTGAGCTTCTCGCCGACGGTGGCGATCGCCGCGTCGAGCGCGGCGTCGTCCTCGGTGCGGGCGAGCTTCTTCTTGAGGAAGCCGTCGCGCACCCGGGCCAGCTCGGCCGGATCGGAATAGGAGACGAGCGAGGAGTCGGTCTTGTGCAAGGCGATGCCGCAGTGTCGGACGATGCCCGCGATCTGCGTGTCGTCGGCGTCGGGGGCGTACTTCTTCACATCGGCGGCCCAGTCGGTCATGCCTGACTCTCCCTCCACACGGGGGGCGGGACTCGCACCCCCTCCTACCGCACGGTAGCGCGCAGTAGGGCCGCAGGACGGCCTGCGCCGCTGCTCACCTGTCGAACCAGGCGATGGCCGGCTCGATGAGGCTGCCGAGCCAGACCCGTCCGCGATGTTCGCGCACGCCTGTTGCCATGTGCCATGAGGTGGCGTCCGCCTCGAGGTCGTGGACGACCCGACCCAGGTCGTCGAGGGCCAGGACGCGGACCGTGCGCTTGGGGGCGGGTTGCAGCCGAGGGGGCAACCGCCAGGTGGCTCGGCGCACGGCCAACGGGCCGCGCTTGAGACGTTCGACGAGGGGGTCCCGCGGTGAGGCGACGGCCAGCCAGACGAGCCCGTCACTGCCGAGGGAGAGGTTGTCGGGATAGCCCGGCAGCTCGCCGGTGAACAAGTCGTTCTCCCCGGCCCGGGGGCCGCTGAGCCAGTGCCGCACGATCGTCCGGGCGCCGGTCTCGGCGACCGCGACGAAGGACTCGTCGGCCGACAGCGCGACCCCATTGGCGAACTCGAGCCCATCGAGCAGGGTCTCCACCGCTCCGTCCGGGTGGCGCACGAGCAGTCGCCCGGAGCTGGTGGCCTCGAGGAGGTCGGCCTTCCACTGCCGCACGCCATAGTGCCGCGAGGTGTCCGTGAAGAAGATCGTCCCGTCGGTGGCGACCGCGGCGTTGTTGCAGAAACGCATCGGCCGCCCGTCGATCGCGGTGACGAGCCGCTCGACTGCTCCGCTGTCCGGCGTGACGGCGAGCAGGCCGCGCTCCGCGTCGCAGACGAGGATCCGTCCGTCGGGCAGGAGCTCGAGGCCGAGCGGTCTGCCGCCGGTGTGGGCCACTCGGGTGGTCCGCCCTTCGGCCGGGGACACCCGCCACAGGGATCCGTCCTCGGTGCCGGTCCACACCGCCCCGTCGGTGTCGACGACGACGTCCTCGGCACCGATCGCGGGCAGCGGGATGGTCGCGAGCGGGCGCAGAGTCACAGCCGCAGGGTATGCCGTCGGGTCACCACCGGCCCTCGTCCGACGGCGGGAACCTGGCCGGCCCGCCGACCCCGACAACCGGTGCACAGGCACCCCCAGGTCCGCCCCACGTGCCTGACAGGTTCGTCACAGGTCGTGTGCGGATCGTCTCGGTATGGCAATGGCCCGGCTCGATGTCGAGGCCGCTCGGAAGGAGAGAGATGACTTCGAAGACACTGGGGAAGGTCGCCGCGGCCGTCGCCGCGATCGGCGCGCTGGGCCTGGGCGGGGCCGCCCTGGCCAACGCCTCGGCGACCGGCGCGTCCGCCGCCCACGGCTACGGCTACGCCGGCAGCGGGACGACCGGCGCTCCCGGAGCGCGCGACGGCGGTGGCCGTGGCGGCGCGGGCGGGGGTTCGCAGGACACGCCGGTGACCGGTGACGAGGCCGCGAAGGTCTCGGCGGCGGTGACGGCGAAGGACTCGGGCGTGACGGTCGAGTCGGTTCGCAAGGATCCGGACGGTTCCTATGACGTGTTGGGCACCAAGGATGGCCAGAAGGTGATGTTCGACGTGTCCGCTGACCTCGCGACGGTCTCCCAGGCACAGGGCGGTGGCCGTGGCGGCGCGGGCGGGGGTTCGCAGGACACGCCGGTGACCGGTGACGAGGCCGCGAAGGTCTCGGCGGCGGTGACGGCGAAGGACTCTGGCGTGACGGTCGAATCGGTTCGCAAGGATCCGGACGGCTCCTATGACGTGCTGGGCACCAAGGATGGCCAGAAGGTGATGTTCGACGTGTCCGCCGACCTCGCGACGGTCTCCCAGGCACAGGGCGGTCAGGGCGGAAAGCAGGGCCATGGACCGCGTGGTGGAGGCTCCGGTGGTGCCGCGCCCACCGCGCCCTCGGGGAGCTCGACCGCGCCGAGCGGCAGCTGACCGCTCTCGAGTGAAGAACAGCTGGTGCCCAACGGAAAACCGTTGGGCACCAGCTGTTTTCACGTCAATGTGCCAGCGGCGGTGACGCCCTTCCATGGCTGCTCATCAGCGCTTCACCTCGCAGCGATCGGCCAGCCGGTCGACAGGCTCCGGACAGCGACGGAGGGAATCGTCTTCTCTACCAACCCGGTCCGGACAGCTCGCCGGTACCACCCCATGGAAGAAGGAGAGACATCATGTCCCGCAAGAACATCGGCCTGGTCGCCGCTTCGGTCGCAGCCGCCGCCGCCATCGGCCTCGGTGGGGCTGCCCTCGCGAACGCCGCCGACGACACCGGCACCTCTACCTCGGCCGCAGTCGCGGGCAACGCCTCCGCCGACGCTCCGTCCGACGCCCCGTCCGACGCC